>Ga0137436_1000022_pt1 | contig 47663 bp, 70 predicted proteins | sample EasRivERMGT119_2_FD_102328 | JGI IMG/M metagenome (GOLD analysis project Ga0137436, IMG submission 102328) | Soil microbial communities from meander-bound floodplain in the East River, Colorado, USA - East River MetaG ERMGT119_2 | ecosystem: Environmental > Terrestrial > Soil > Floodplain ...
TAATCAGTATGACCCGTTAGCGATCTTCTCTGCATGGGCCGCAGCAGCTTTAATAGTTTCTACTTCAGATTTAATAGATTCGTTAAGAGCTGTAACAAGATCAACCCTTTCTTGCAACGGTAATGCTAATGCGCCTTTGGTTACTGATTCAGTGTTGCGGGGAGTGCGAGGCTTGCGTGTTTTAGTTTCTGTTGTCATTGTAAAATATTAGTAGTTATTAAATCTGATGTTTCGCTAACAGGTAAGACAGCAAGCTCTTTTGTTATATCAGTATGCTGTGGCTCTTGCATCTTTTTAATATCATACAAGGCTGCAAGGATTCTTTGTTTCGGAGTTGGTTGTTGGTACTGGTCGCAATCACCATCATTAACATAGGTTACATTAAAATTATATTTCTTACCATATTCAGATGCCTTTTTTGGCTTTTGCCCTTCCCGTATTGTAATATCTAACCTACCAAACATTTCAATTAACGAGTCGGCCTCTGGGTTTCCAATATATATTTTACTAGTAAATGAATTAGTTTGAATACCGCAATGCCCCTGCGCACATCTTTGCCCTTTATCATTCATTAATGACCCCACTAACCATAAATCTTCCGGTATTGCTTCAAACTTTTTAATGAAGTAGTTTACATCGTAGTTCATAATATTAATTTTAATAGTAAGCCCGGCACACCAAAAGTCGTATCACCATCAACAGAAGCTGAAGATGCAGTTAATGTACCGGAGTTATTATTGTTTAATTGTGTAATCATACTGTGATACGAAACAGTTTAGAAATACTAAAGTAATAAATTATTTCATAGATAGTACAAATGTTACTAACTTTATTTTTCACGTCTGGAAGCGCACACTCTGCGCAACTAGTCAGAAGCAAAAAGACTTTACCCCAATTTCTATTGGGGTTTCGTTTTATAAAGAAGTCCCAGTATGAAGATACCAGGACTGTACTTATCAAAAAACCATTAACCAACTTAGTTTACAACGAATCATCAATTTCTTTCTTCGTTCTTATTACGTTTATGTTTATGATTGGTTGGATGGAATTACCATCACTATCAACCGGAGTTACCTCTTGCCTCTCCACATAGCCACGATCTTTAAGCAATGTCTTTGCTGAAAATATAGTTGCAGCAGTATCACCATCTTCAACCAGCTTCAACAACTTCGATTCAACGAAATCTTTCTTAATCTCCCGAAGATCAAGTATGCGCTGCTTAAATGCCGGATCTGTTTCCATCCAATCGTAATAAGTTGACCGGGGAATATCTATTGACCTGGCAGCAGTCGTTACCACTCCCATATACTTTATCATCGCTTCAACCATCTCATTTTGCTTCTGCTTGTTCACCATGTGATAAAGTTATACCATTTTTTTTAATGATGATACTTGAATCAAGTTTTAGCATCCTGTCAATTATTACTTGGCAGTACTTTGGGTCAATCTCCATTCCGTAACACTTTCTATTTAATTGATGGGTCTTGCCATGCACATAACGGGCTTTTGTGTACCGTGACCAACAACTTTATCATTTTTATCTTGTGATCTTCCGGCAGGGTTTATTCCCGCTATTTCCCAAAGAGTAGTTTGTTTCCTATCTCCTGCCCAATTACCCTTGTTGCCTTTTTTAACAGCGTACCAACACGGTTCATGCTGCCAATGATAATCACCTCTTGAAAATGTAAGCGATGGTTTAACCCAAATTATCTGGCTCCTTATTTCAAAATCACAATCGACAAGACTATCCGAAACTTCGGCAGCGTGTTTACCGCCATGCCACACGTAGGCAACTTTTGAAGGCGATAAAGCCCAAACCTCAGTCCAATCAGCCCTATCATCATTCATCACTTTACCTTTTGCTTTTACCTTTGCGCCAAAACCTTTTGACTCCTGACTTGCCCTCCACATTGGATCATAATTAACCCCATAAGGCGGGTCTGTGACCATCAAATAGGGTTCTTTCCCGTTAAGTAATTTTACCACATCGTCCGCATTCGTACTATCCCCGCAAAGCAGCCTGTGTTCTCCTATTTCAAACAAATCTCCAATTACTATATCGGTTTCAATTTCGTCCGGTATTTCGTAATCGTCCTCCGTTGCATCCCCTTTGGGTAAAGCCCAGTCAGGTATATCAAGTCCCCATGATGGAGCTTCCGGCCAGTCAGAAATAATCTTATCCCACTCCCATTCACCAAAACCAACATTATCCTTGATCACAAACTCCCGTTGCTGGGCATCGGTCAGGTCCGAGCAATCAATTACTGGCACTTCTTTCATCCCGGCAGCAATGCATGCACGAAGTCGCATATTTCCACCAAGAACAACGTTCCCGTCTAAGGCCTTTTTAAAGGCAATAGGCCGCTTCTCCAACATCTTGGGGAAATCCTTGACCGATTGCACTAAAGCCTGAAATTTTGCATCTGTGATAACCCTGGGGTTATCTGGGTTCTCTTTTAGGAGCGAAATGTCCATTTTTGTATAATTCATATTTCTATATTTATAATTTTCATTGTTTAGACTTCGGACACGATGAATCGAAAATACGACGATTCCCTATATGCTTACCCCTTTCTATATATATATATATTACATACTACTACTACCTACCTGAATTATAAATCGTGTCATCGTGTCTTAGGCTTATAACATTAGTGATTTTTAATACTTTGTTCGGACACGATTCGATTGCTCACTTTTTTAAGATTGTGTCATCGTGTCGCTTTTTAGCCCATTTTCGGTTGTTGGCAATACTCTGTACTCTAAAAGCCTCTCAAAACCCTGCCTCCGCTTTTCTAAGACACGATTGAACCTGTCACAAGACTCGATTATTGCAGCCGTGAATCTCTTCTGTGAAAAGTCCCTTTTTTCCATATTATTTGACACTAAAAAAGCGGCATACATATCTCGGAAAGCCTTCCATTCTGCGGCCCCATTTTCAATATATCCATCCCACCAATCAATGAACTCTGCGCTGAAATTTAAACGGATGTGTTTGCGCTTTATTTTCTCAGAGTTTTCAATATTAGGGATGCCTGACTGAAGGTAGGCAACCACACAAATAAACATCAGGTTATAAAAGCGGTTCCATTCGTCCTGATCCCAATCATCGAAAAGCCGGTGGCCATATTCGTTGATCGGCGAGTTATTTATAGAAAAGTGATTAGAAAGCTCAAATACCTTTTGGCGGCGCTTGCCATGTCCCCCGCTCCCGGCGATTGTGTAGTTGGTCGTAAATATGATCTTAGGCGAATCTTTATAAGGTATAGAGAACTCATCTTTGTTTTTTTTCTCAATAGTAATGCCTTCGGTTATTATGGAGTAAAACCCTTCGAAGTCAACATTTTTACGGACATCCTCAATAGCGACTATTTTAGTGTCAAGATCAACACGCTGGAAGGCAAACGATTTATCTACTTTAAAATTCTTACCATCAACCCTGGTGAGGTTGGACATATAAGTCAGGGCGGTAACAAGGATGCCCTTTCCGGTTCCACCACCCTTCTTTTCATCTTCGGTTTCTTCAGCAAGAATTACAGAGTAGGGCCGGGCAGGGTCTTTATACCGATGAAGTAAATAGCCGATCAGCGATAAAATATATGTTTCATTTTCACCTGATATTTTTTTAAGGAAGTCATAAAACTCACATAGTGATTCATCGAAGAATATATCAACATCAACATTAAAGGGAATCACCTGAGATTTCCAAACGGCTTTATTTACCTGGCCGTAAGTGAGAAGTTCTGCTCCTTGTGCCGTTACTTTAACAATGCCATTATTGAAAGGGAAGTAAGCGGCATCGGGAGTATCTTTTAAAATATCAATTTCTTTTGCATTAAGGAACTCCATTAACCCGTTACCAAAATATGTATCATACCCTTTCATTACAAGTTCCAGTAATTCATCTGGGGTTATTCCGTCGAAACGCTCAGGAAGGTTAATGATATATTCTTTAATAAATTTCTTTATTGTCTCAGGGATCACATATTGAACGAGGCCGTCTTTTTGCTGAACGATGCGGTAGGTAGAGTTTATTTTATCATAGAAAAAAAGATGGAACCCATTATTATATAAAAAGTCAATTAGTTTATGGCGAATGATATTAATTTTTTTGCCCGACCTTGAATAAATCACTTCCCAAAAAGTAAGTATTTCTGGGCCGGACAAATCTTCAACTTCAGCAATAATTTTATCAGCAATTTTTTTTGATAGCCCATCTTCAGAGATAAGTATCTCAGATATATTTTCCCGGTTTACTCCGGCTCCTAATGACTTCAAAACTTTTTTTGCATACTTGGACATTACACCTGTCTCACCATATCCGTCTGCGATTAGTTGTTTGGCGGCGGCGCTGAAGTCTTTGTTATGTTCGAGTATGGTGTAAACGGCAAATGGCTTATATCCTTTTCCGGGTTCAAACTGGGTGGAGGTTGAGAAAACTTTAAACAAATTAAGATCGTGGTGGTAATCGGCGCTGCTGTATGCGTCCGTTTGGCCGGGGCGCTTTAATAATGTTCGCTGGCCCTTTTTCTCAATATATTTCCACCCATGCTTTTCGAGTAAAGCAATAACATCTGACCGATCATTGTAATCATCCCAGGGAGTTTTCTGATATTGAGAGGCGGCGGGGATGTTTCTTATTTCAGGACGGGCCTCTTCAATTATTTCATTAAACGATCTGGCTGCTGATAATAAAAAATCCCGTTCATCAATTGATATAATAGGAATAATAAATTCAGACTGCTTGGTGTAACCGGGAGTTGGCGGCGCAATTACATAACCACCCTCACCTCTTGTCTCAATAAGTACAATTTCTTTTATGTTGGGGTTGTCTTTTAATTCGGCTTCGCTGGCATGGCGGCGGGATAGCTTTTGATTGCCTTCAATTACTTCGCAGCGATAATATATATGATAGCCGCCTGACTTGGTTTGAACGATGTACAATTTATCAATCAGGGGTGATATACTACTCTTATAATCTTCCCACAGCGTACCGGATAAATCGTGCTTGGTATCTATGTCGATCACTTCAAGATTACCTGATACGGCCCCGCAGATTACAGCAAGCCCAGAGGCTTTAGGGTGGTTGAATTGAGTGGTAAGCTGATCTTCTGTTGGTAAATGCGATTGATATTCTTTCCAGGGGAGGATGGCTCTTTTTATATTATCGGTGGCAATTACGGAGAAGCCTTGTTGCAAATAATATTTAGCGGATTTGATCATAGTTGTCTTTTGTTAGGACAATAAATCCTTTTTCACGAAGTTGTTTGTGTCGATATTTCTGTAAGGGGCTGGCGGTTTTGCCGGTGGCTTTTGTTTCAATAAAAATCGCTATTGTATTTTTAAAGCAGCCCAAATCAGGAAATCCGTTTTTTGTTGTTTGAATGAACTTAACTACAAACCAGCCATCAGCTTCATACTGCAATCTTATTTTCTTCTGAATTATACTTTCTTTCAATTTCTTTTGCGGCGGCTTTAGCTTTTGCATGGTTTTTCTTTTTAACGAATATCCAGATAACTTTCTTTTTCTCTGCTTTTAGTAGCTTTTTTCGTGGCATAATAAAAATTTTATAATATCAAATATATATATTATGTTTGAATAGTCAAATATATTTTTTAATACTTAAATTTTAAACAATGGCTTTAAACAAAGGAGAAAACTCAGGAACAATTTTCCTGTCAGTCTCAAACGGTAAATTGGTACGCCAATTTAAAGAAGCAACTAAAGAAACAGTACAGCGGGTTAACAAAATGGGCAAAACAGTTCATGAAGAGTTTTACAAAGATTTAACCGGCACTATCTCAAAGATCGAAACAAAAGAGAACGATTACGGCAAACAGTGGCAGATTACTTTTTTAGATGGGGAAGATAAGTATATGATTCAAATGTCATACTCTGGTCGTTACTCATCTTCATTTTTAAAGGCGCTACCAAATGTTGAAAAAACAAAGCCGGTTCGCTTTATGCCCTGGCAGTTTAAAACAGAAGATGGTAAAGACCTTTCTGGAGTTACACTATACCAAGATTATGGATTCGGGCCATCTAAAGTATTACCCGCTTACTCAAAAGAAGAGCCAAACGGTTTACCAGAAATGAAACAGGTAAAAATAAAAGGCAAGATCACATGGGATGATGATGATATGATGAAATTCTTAGAGGCAATGGCGGTTGCATGGATTGGGGCCGCAATTGAAGAAAAAAGAATCGAAGGCGAAAGCGAAGGAGCGCCGAAAAAAGCCCCTTTTTAGTTGCAGGGCGTAACGAAGACCTGTATCATTTTATTAACCAAAAAGAATACCAACAAAAATATGAGTAAGGTAAAAAAAATTACCGTTTCAAATTTGAAAGCGGTATCAAAGCTATCTGCCGACTTTAATGGCTGCACCGCTATTATAACCGGCGGCAACAATAAGGGGAAGTCATCTTTTCTTAAATCATTACCAGAAAGGCTAAGAGGAATAAAGCCAGAAATTATTTTAAAGGAGGGCGAAAAAGAAGGCTTTGCTGAATGGGAGCTTACAACTGGGGAAAAATTCGTTTGGCAATTTGATGGTAAAAAAGAAAAGCTAACATTTATTACAGAGAAAAATATCACCACTTCGATCACTAAAGGCATTTCATCTTTTTACTTCCCGCCTATTTTTGATGTTGATGAGTTTTTAAATTCAACACCAAAGAAACAGCGGGAAGTTTTGCAAAAACTAACCGGCATTGATTTTACAGAGATAGACAGGAACTACAAAGAGGCATACGAGGCAAGAACTTATGCAAACAAAAGGCTGGAAGAAGAGAAAGTTAAAAATAAGGATCTGTCTTATGATGGTAAACTACCTTTTGTTATTACGCCAATTGATGATCTGGTAAAAGAGTTAAATAGTATCGAATCACACAATCTTATTTATTCTCAAAAAGACGATTTAGTATTATCTAAGCAGAGCATCATTGATAGTAATAAAGCAGAAATTGAATCATTAAAAAATAAGATTTCGGCTTTAGAAGAAAGGAATAATGTTGTATTAGGTGAAATCACATCTATTAAAGAATGGCAGGGCGTTCCCGGAAATAAGCAAAAAACAAATCAAAAAGAATTGGAGGAAAAATTAAGTAAGATCAAAGATGAAAATACTATCATCGAAGAAAACAACAAAGCCAGGACACAGCAAGAAGCCTTTGATAAAGCCCAAAGTAATGCCAAGATAGCAGATGATGAAGTAAAAAGAATTGAAGCGGAAAAAGCAGATGTTATTAAAAACGCTTCAATGCCGGATGGGTTCGGATTTTCAGATGACGGGATTACCTATAATGGATTTGCATTTAATAAAGAAACATTGTCATCTTCCGGTATTTATATTGCTGCGCTAAAGTTGGCGGCAATTAATTTAGGAGAAGTTAAGACGTTACATTTTGATGCTTCTTTCTTAGATAAAAATTCATTGCAGGAAATTGAATCTTGGGCAAAAGAGAACAACCTGCAATTATTGATAGAGCGCCCAGACTTTGAAGGTGGCGAAATTGAGTATCAATTAATCCAACAAAATTGATATGCAGATCAGAGATTACCAGGAAAAATTAGCAAAGGAGGCTCACAACCTCCTTTGCCTTTATAAAATTGCATACTTGTGTATGCAAGTAAGAACCGGCAAAACATTAACGGCCTTTCATACCGCTTTGCTTTATGGGGCTAAGAAAGTGTTATTTGTTACAAAGTTAAAAGCGATCAGCAGCATCCAGAAAGACTTTAAAGCCAGCAAACCCGACTTTGATTTGTATGTAATAAATTATGAGCAGCTTCATAAATGTGAGGCCGGATGGGATTTAATAATATTAGATGAGTGCCATTGCCTGTCTCAATACCCGTTACCGGCAGAACGAACAAAAAATTTAAAGCGGATCTGTGATGGCAAGCCAATAATATATTTATCAGGCACACCAACGCCGGAAACATTATCGCAGTTTTTTTTCCAGTTTTGGGTTTCATCGTTTTCCCCCTGGTATGAGTACCCAACTTTTTATAAATGGCATAAAGATTATGGCATACATAAAGTAAAGTATTTGTATAATAGGCAGATTGCCGACTATTCAGCCACCAAACAAGATATGGTGCTAAACGATGTTAAAAAATATATGATCACATTTACACAAGAGGAGGCAGGGTTTGAATCGTTTGTTGAGGAAGAGATAATAAAAGTTCCGATGTCCGACAAAGTTGCATGGGCCGTTAAAACTTTAAAGCGGGATAAAATTTTCACTACAAAGGGCGGCGGGGTTGTGCTTGGCGATACGGCGGTAAAAGAGATGGGGAAGGTTCACCAGCTTTGTAGCGGTACTGTCAAGACAGAGGATGGCGATATTATCGTGTTTGATTATAGTAAGGCGAAGTTTATAAAAGAGAAGTTTGAAGGTAAGAGGATTGCTGTGTTTTATAAATACATTGCTGAGATGGCACAGTTACGGGCGGTATTTAATCCAAATGTCTTTACCGATCCAATGGAGTTTAATAATTCAGAAGGCCCGGCAGTATTTATTGCTCAGTTCCAATCTGGCCGGGAAGGAACCGATCTTAGTACAGCTGATTGCATTGTGATGTATAACATAGACTTTAGCGCATTGAGTTACTGGCAAGCCAGGGCAAGGCTACAAACGAAGGATAGGGTCAAATCAGCGATGGTGTATTGGGTGTTTACGGAAGGCGGGATTGAGGAGCAGATATATAAGGTGGTGCAGAATAAAAAGGACTTCACAACGCAGCACTATAAGAAGATCAAATCTTAAAGTCTTTCCAGTTAAAAAAATATTCATTCTTTGGATTATGGTGGCCCCTGGCAACCCGGTTAACAACACTGATATTAACTTTAAGTTCTTTGGAAATATCCTTTTGCTTTTTCCTTTTCAGTAGTTCTACTTTGATCTTTTCGATCATTTCGGGGCTTGTAGTTCGTTGCATAACGAATTATTTTTTAATAGTTTCAAATCTTTTACGAAAACTATCTCTTTCAAATTCAGAAATAAACCCGTAATAATGAAGTGTTCTTACTGCTTCATGCAACTTAGCCGACATTGATTTTTTCTTTTTCCCACTACCCGCCGGGCCGGATAGGTTCAGCCGTAGCTTTGATTTTTTCCGGGTCGCTTTTTGGAGTTGCATTTTGTTATGTTGTTTGAAGTTAATAAAAATGTCGGTCTTTCCCGACTGTCACGATTTTTTATGCTTCCTAGAGATATATGTTTATCCCTGTTCGACCCGTAGCATGTGGGTTTACCCACCATATCCGCAAACTGGATAACATTTCTACATTGCGGCTGGTACGCCATTTAATATATTAAGAACTAATTATTATAAATATCCTGTTCATCGAAATCTGATTCGATCCTACTCTGCTTCGTAGTTATTATAGCTATCCATGAGCAAAGAAGGATGTTGATTATGACGGAGAGAAGAAATGCGTAGATCATTTGAGTTGGTTTAACATTTTATCAGAATATTCTTTAATCAGGTTTTCCAGATACTTAACACGCTCTTTCAACTTTGCGTTTTCTTCCAGTAGTTCGTTTCTGTGTTGAGCTACTACATCGTAAGCTCCCGCTCTTGTGATGTTGATTATTTGTTGGGTGATGTCCATATTGATAAGTTTTGACAAATATAATACTTATTTTGAATTAATCTAATTTATTTAAATAATTTTTTTATTTCAAAACAAATACTATATTTACATAAATTTAAGAATATGGATTCAATTAAAGACTATAATAAGGTATTAACCGATGCAAAGAAAAAGGCATCTGGATTATTAAAGAAGTGTACCGAATTAGAAATGATGCAGGTAGCATCTTCAATAGATATTAGTTATTCTACTATAATGCTGTATAAGTATGGCAACGGCCAAAACTTAGAAACAGCTATTAAGATTATTGAATCATTTAAAAAACCTTCACAATGAGCGACCAAACCCGCCCCTCCAACTGGATCTTACCCGATCACACTAAAGTAACCCGTCTCGATTACCACGGCAAACCGTATGAGGCTTACGAACGAATCAACCGAATGCCGGACTACGGTAAGTTATGGGCTGGCTTCCGTGAGCAATTCCGCAACCAGGAAACGAAAGATATTGCAGGTCGCAGCGGATCTTACTCGCCGAATTTGGAGCAGATTGATTTCGATAACCAACAACCCAAATAAAACTAATATGGCTAATACTACTATTGAAGATGTGCTGAAAAAATATATCTATAAAAATATTGAAGGCTTTGGTGATGGCCTAACTGTTGATGGGGCAGAACAGGCTTGCATAGAATACGCCTCCCTCAATAGGCAGGGATGGACGAGGGTGGAAGATTTAATTGCAGAATTGAAAACATGGGTTACGGCAAATTCCGAAAACCATACTGACATGGATATTGCTTATTGGAATGTGATAAAATATTTAGAAAGATTAAAATCAATGCCACTACCAAATGAAACAACTATATGAATTTAGACAACAACAAAGAACCTGTATTGGTTGTAAAAAATAAAAAAGGTCGGTTAGTTCATGCCGGTCATCCAGAAACATTTGATAAAAAATTAATAGCAAGTTATGCACAAGAAGGATTTAAAATCGAAACCATTACCATTGAAAAATTTAGAGCAACAGAATGGAAGTGGCATTGGGAATGACGGTCTATATTATGAAGTAATGTTTAATGGGAAACATTGTTATAAATACGATAGCCCAGAAACTGGATTTTTGTGTACCATCAATGAAAATAAAGACGAAGCGAAACGATTAATTCAAGAAATGATTTCAAATAAACCCCCAAACATTTAATCATGGAAAATAATAGGCAGGGATGCAGATGGACGAAAGCAAGTGAACACGGTAAACCAACTGGTAATGATCGACAAAGAATCTCAATAAAGTATAAAGGCAACCCAGATGTGCTAATATTTATTAATGAAAATTGGTGTTGGTTTGATAGTATGAGTGGGTCTGATTATTTTATTGTGCAAGAAGATTCATGGTCTGCTATTGAATGGCTATCCGAATCCCTTAAATGTGGATGCTTAACTAACAAAGCCTTCACCCGATCCTTTACTAAGGACATTTCCCTGATGAGTTTCATGCTATAATTTTAAAAGAGAAGTAAAATGTTACCTGAAGAAAAAGCGAGACAGTTATTCAGCCAGTTTTTAAAAGCGCATCATGTTGCTGGAGGAATTGGCATGAACGAGAAGGTAGCCAAACAATGTGCATTAATAGCGGTTGAGGAAATAGCCAAGATGATTAATGTTTTATTTGAGACATACTCAAATGATTTCATTACTGCTAAAAACTATTGGTATCAAGTAAAAGAAGAAATCAATAAACTTTAAAACAACTACACCAATGAAGGCAACCTATATCGGAGATAATAAATTAAGGGAAGTTCCTGAAATGGCTAACCCGGAAAAAGAAAGTTATTGGGGCGGGGATAAAAGACAATTCGGAATTGATTTAACAAAGTACAACAAACAACTTGCCGCTTGCAAAGAATACCCCATCTCCGGCACTCATAACTTCAAAGAAGGAGAAGTGTATGAGGAAGGGAAAGATTATATCATTGACCATTGTCACCCGATGGGCATGGCTTTTGGTCAAGAACAGTATTCAAATATTTTGCAACGCCAATTCGGCTCAATGGTAATACCAATTCAAAAAGCCAAAGATGATTTGATTGAACACATAACCTCTGGTATTAAAGTTTTAAGAACAATGTGTAAGAAAGAAGGATTGCAAGCAGGGGTTGAATCTTCAGATGTGTTGTTAGAAAAATTAAAGCACTTTGCCATACCCCTACAATCTAAACCACAAGAGACACAGGGAACCCCCTCCGAAGAATGGATTAGTGTGGAAGATAGATTGCCGGAAATAAAAAGAGATGTTCTGTTGTATTATACGATAGAAAGAAAGGATGGTAAAATATACGAATATTGGACTGTTGGCTTTCTTAATTCTATTACTGATGGTGGTTCTTATAAACAAACAGAATGGATAGGTAAGGGTTGGAATCCTATGACACCAACCCATTGGATGCCACTACCAAATAAACCAGAAACAAAGATGTGAAGCGGCTGAAGATGCATACACCGCCGCAAAAGAATGGTGGGAAAAAGAATTATCGCTTGAAGGGTATGAGCGGCTTTCCAAAACGTACGATGATTGGCAACAAATAAAAAACACTAACAATGAATAGAGAAGAAATTAAGTTGCAAATAATTGAGTACATGAAAATGTATGTACCAGACGGCGAGGCCATTGGTGCCGAAAAGATTTTAAGGCTTATTGAAAAATCCCAAACCCCCTCCCCCACAGGTGACCGAGACTGTGAGGAGTTGAAAAAGGAAGTTGAAAGATTGAAGGGGTTGATTGGAATAGACTGGAAAGAAGAATACGACCAAGCGGTTAATGAAATAGGTCAGTTGCAAGACCAATTAAAAGAAGCCGAAAATGAAATTCGTGAACTAAATAGAAATCTCTAAACCGCTTCCGTCTTAAAAAATAAAAATGAAAAAAAGTAAATCAAAATTGCCGCCAAAATGCCCAACACATAAACCTGATAATTTAGGGTATTTGGCTGCACACGCCGATGCTGATAGGAGAATGGCAAAAGGGGAGAAACAAACTCAATGCCCTATATGTAAATACTACTTTTGGAAACACGAATATTAATCACCGCTTCCGTCTTTAGACGGGGGAATTATAAAAAATTATGATACCAACAAAAGTTTTTCATAGCATCGCCTGTTGCGTCGCAATCCTTTCATCGTTCACCAATTCTATTTAACTTTAAAATACAAAAAAAATGAGCAGAATTTCAAATGACTTAGCGGGTCAAATCGCTTTCAAACTAACTGAAAAAAGCAGAATCGTTGCCGAGAATCTTCATGTTGATTATCGGGAATTAGTTACTTCGTTTTATGAAGAACAAACCCCCAAAGAGGTTAAGGATTGTCTTAAAAAATTCCCCGATTGGGTTGATACTACAACTTCAGTAAAACTTCATGGGCATGGCTTTAATTGGGAATATGTTTCAACAACTCGTGCCGTTATACAAAACAACACAAACGAGGGAATGCCAAACATGACCTCAAAAATGGCCGATAAAATAAGTACCGCAAAAAGGAAGTGGCTGAAAGCAAAAGAAAAATATGAAACATTAAAGACCGAATCAAAACAGGCGTTGCTAACATTGAAAACATTCAGCAACATAAGAAAAGAATTACCCGAAGCCTCGCCAATGTTACCGCCACCAATGTCAAATGCTCTTGTGGTTAATTTCAATTCACTAAAAACCCGCCTCAACAATCAGCCTGACGTTAAAGAAAAAGAAGTTGCTGAAATTGATGAATAGCGAACAGAACGTACACGGGAGCGTCGCAATGACGCCCAATAGTAGCAATGAAGCTGACAAACAAATTAAACAAAACCCTTTCGGGGGATAAAAAATAAAAATTATGAGAAAGATTAAGTCAATTACAGAAGCGTTTTCAATGCAGCCAAACACGCTTGAAGTAAGAACGCAAGAAGAATACGAGAAACATATAAAAGACAAACGCCTACATACTGATTTTATGTGCAAGGAAATAATATTAATGACAATCCATCGTGAGAAAGAGCCGATACAGCGTTATGTTGGATTTAATTTTGAAGGCAAGCAAATATTTGAATACTTACCAAATTCAGTAAACGTACATTTTTACCCCTCAAACCAAAAATAAAAACAATGTCAAGAGAAAATAAAATGAACAAAAAGAATTTAAGAAGCAGTCATGTTCTTAATCAAACAATGTCAACTATACCGAAAGATGGATATAAAGAAGGGGAAATTGTTTGGCAAACTAAATATAAAATGAAAGTTGTCTATTGCGGTATATCATTGCCAGATTCAAAGTACCCTGAAAAAAGATGGCATTCTGTTCAGTTGCCAAACGGTGGAATTTTAGAAACGCAGAATATTGAAAAGTATAAAAACCAAGACAAATGATAGATTTCTTTTACGGATTATCTATAGGGCTAATAATAGCGTTAGGAGTATATTTTCACAAATCTAAAAATAAATAATTTATGTCAACTATACCGAAAGATATTCAGGATAAGATTGAGGAAATGTACCCATTGGATGACCCAAGAAAAAATATGCACCATGATAATATGGGTCAATATTCAAGAAGGGAAGCCTTCATTGCGGGCTACCAACTTGCAACCGATAGGCGGGAACAGGAATTTGCTCCTGAGAATTATTTCAAAACAGAACCAAAAATGGGAGAAAGGGCTGGGGTTATATTAGCAATATTAAAAAAAGAGAAGCGGATAGAAGAATTGGAAAAGGAGAAAACCGAATTGCTTTTACTTTCGCAGAAATATGCCGAATTAATCACCGCCGCCCTTCAATCTCAATGCACAGAGAAAGAGAAGGAGTGTGAAGAATTAGAAGATAAATTAGATAGTTGCCAAATATTATATGATGCTTGCAAGTCTGCTAATCAAGAATATTTTAAATTGATAGAGGAACTAAAAGCAGAGAACTTCAGGCTCAGAAAATATCTTGAAGAATATGATAAGGACTACGCTAAAAAACACGGCATCGTATAACAATCTATAAAACCCCAAAGGAGTAACACATAATCAGGAAAAGTAAAGATCAGCTTCCCTTTTTCTCCTGGCAAGTAAAAGCCCTTTCTTTTTTCCTGCATTCTGCCACATTTCAAAAGCCTTTCTTATTGTTGGATCGTTAGGATTAGCATTTACCTTTTTAACAACCGTTGATCCTTTAAAGTTTCCTGCCCCGATATTGAAACAAAGGCTTACTAAGGCGTTAAACTGATGTTGATTTATATCGTCCCTTGTAATGCTCCAAACGGTTTTTTCGTAAGATTCAAGCACATTAGAAAACAATTCAAATGCCCGTTCTTTAGTTATTGGCGGGTCAACCATTCTTACCCTGTTTCCGTTTTCGTAATAAGTTGAACCTATTCCGATAGTAGGAACTCCGATTGAATCCAAGTAAGTATGCAAAACAAGCCCTTCCTCTTTGGCTAAGAAATCAAGTCCGGCCTGATCAGTTTTCTTTATTTCCATCGTTTATTGATTTAAGTGTTGCTATTGCCCCAAAAATACCACCTACAATAACCTTCATAAGGTCAAGCAAGGCGTTTCTAACTGCTACCGATCCTTCTGTAGGGTTAGCTGACCCACGAAAGATAATGCCTCCTACCCCTATAAGAATCGCTACAGCGACAGAAAAGGAAAGCATTAACAAAACCCATTCACCGGCATTGAATTTTTTCATTGTCTCATCCAGATTATCAAATAAATTAAAAACGCTGCCAAGTAAACAACCCGAAGGAACATTATCGGAAGGCCTGTTTTATTCTCCAACCAATCGCCAAAACTCTTTCCCTTTTTTATTTCTCCTTCATAGCTCAATGGCTTGTGTCTTAAAACATTCAAAAAGCTATCAAAAAAAGCAAGTCGGGTAAGTAAGCAGAATAAAATTAGCGGGATCAGTTCCACCCGGAAGATTAATTTAAACACCAACCCCGCTAAAATACTTACTACAGAATACTCAATGGTCTTTTGACCTGAAAGTATTAATCGGTTTTTCTTTATGAGGTAAGAGTGCCAAACGGCCTGAATTAAATTAATTAGTATGTAAATAAGAGGGATCATTGATCACATATATAAATCAAGTAGTTAAGTAAGTTTTAGCCTATAAAAAGCAATATTTGAGCCCACATTGATCATACTTTCTTAATGCAGAAAATTGAAATTGCGGCAAATAAAATACCCAACCCTATCCACATTAAATTTCCTAAATGATGTTGGTCTGCCCAATATCCATTCACTTGGAAAAAAGAAATGACAGAAGCAAAGGCGAAGATTGCGAAGCCTGCCCAATAATAATTAAATCGTTTCATATATTAATTTTTGGTTTCCAAACTTTAAAAGCAGTATAAGCAGCAGCCCCTCCGATCAGTAAGGCAATCCAAAGCCATCTTGTTTTGGCCTTATGTTTCCAATCATTTAACTCCAGTTCTAATTGAGCATTCTTTGCTAATGTTACTCCGTTATTTGTCTGACATTCAATCCAAGCTAATTTCAATTGCTCCTGTTCCGCTTTGTTCTCCCTGTAAATTATTGAATCTTTATTAATGTAAATCTTTACAGTTTTTACAATCGTTCTTATTAAGGTCGTATCATGGTTTAATAAAATAGTATCATAAACTAAAGAATCCATTGTAGCAATGTTGATGATCGTATCTGTCCTGATAATTACCGAATCAGGTTTATCTGGAAATTGGGCAGCACATACCCCTGCTGTGAAGTCAGGATGTTTAAAAAGATAAAGCTGAGTTTTAGACAATGCTTTCTTCTCCGTGTTACAGCTTAAAAGTCCGAATAATAATATGAATGTCCATTTCTTCATTTGGTGATTACTTTTACATCAGCAACCCCGTCCTTGATAGCGTCAATAGTATCTTTCTTTACATCGGTTACAATAACTTGAGCAGGTGTTGTTATCTTCTTAATAAGATAACCAACTGCACCGAATGCCGCAGTCTGCCAAACCAACGTCCAGTCAATATTGAATGACTTGTTTTCTATTGAAGTGTAAATAATAGACAAGGCCGGAAGGATTGCAGCGATCTTTAAACCTTCAATTATATCCCTCCAATTAAGTTTACCAAGTCCAGAAGTTGTAATTGTTGCCATGATTTAATTTTTAATTATTGAATAGGTGGAGACATTAGCATTTTTATCTCCTGTTTATAATCTTTCTTATTTATTACCATCCAGTTTCCATATAAAGCACAAACTTTAATTAAGTATTTTCCAGGGGGTATATCATTGAAAAAATATTGACCGTTGTAATAACTAGCCTCTTTTGCATCTAATAAATTTAAGTCTTTTTGCTGACAATTATCGTATCCCTTGAAGGCTTTCTTTACTTCCTTAGTATATTTCATTATGTAAACCGAAACACCTTGTTCAGATATTTCACCGTCACCCCTTATCTTCTTATTGAGTGTGATCACAAGACTTTTATCATTTGGTTTTTCTTCATTCGGGACTCTATCGTATTCTATCTTTCCAACTCTTTGCACACTATCGTAAAACAACCTGTTTTTTAATTTAGATATTTCCCTTTCGTATTCTCTTATCTTTTGAGTTAGTCTGTAAATTTCTTTATCCTTGTCATCCGTAGGTTTGTAATCTTCAGACCGCATTGCAAGGTAAACGGGTTCGATCTGCGACTGAGCATCTTCTTTCTTTTGTTCCAACTCTTTAATCCTTGCTTGCGCTTTTATCGCATAACTTGAAACAGAAGAAATATCTTCCGTCCATTCTTTAAGGCTGTCTACTATCAGAGAAAGAGAATCGTTAACCGGCTGGTTACTTACTACTATTGGGCTTGCCTTTTCAGAACTACTATTGCAAGCCACAAATAATAATAGTACAGGAAAATATTTTTTCATTCTTTTACAATACCAAGTTTTCTAAGCGTATTCATTTCTCCTTTTAATTCCTTGAAAGCTCCTGTTAAATCAATGATCTGACCCCTTAATTGTTCTACTTGCGTTTGAACTATATATTTTTCGGTAGCGCAATTTTTATTGGCCTCCCGCAAATCCTTTTTAACGCTTTCGTTGGTTTTCTGATTAATAGTAAACATTACAGAAATACCAATAACCAACAGCGACATAATTGCCGCCGTCGGGCTTTCTTTGAAAGCCTTGACTAGTTTGTCAAATGATGGCAGTCCCGGCATTACTGAATTTCAATTACGTTACTTAAATGAATATCGTAATCAAAATCACTTGACCATGCTCTGTAAAATCCCGCACCTTCTATTTTACAACTTGTAGATTTACCATCCTCGGCTATATCATAATTTCTTTGAGCATCAAATATTGCGATCGCTCCGTCATTGGAACTCATACTAACAAATTTCTGAATACCCGCCCAATGAGTTTCAGGAGAAAGATTTGCACTCAATGTATCGCCTGTTAAAACCAGCGTAATATCTGTTGAAGTAACGGGAGCCGCCGTCATCGGTTTTTTTGCTTTTGCCATGTGTTTAGATTTAGACATATAATTAATTTAATTGCATAATATTTGCATCAACGTTATAAGTAACAGTTGTAAAAGTTCCTGCTGTCTTAAATACAATATTTGATTCTCCTTTAGTTCTTATTGTTAAAGGAACGCCTTCATAAGGTGCAGCTCCGGTCACGTTTGTTATTGCAGTAATAAATGTCCCTGCTAATTGAGAAAAAGTTAATGTAACTGTTCTAGCAGTATTCCCTTCATCTGTATAATCAACTGTAACGGTAAAACTATGAGTTGAAGATGCTGTTACTAATACGTTTGCTGAAATTTGAAAAGTACCATCAGCCGCACCAGTTGTATAAGTAAGTACGTTTGTATTTGCTGATGTTTGGGCGGTTGCTCGTGCGTGAGATATATCTTTAGCAATAGCCCTTACATCCGACAACGTTGCAAGTGTATCTGCCCCCCACCTAATCGCTCCGTTAGCATTGAAGTCTATATTCTGATTTGGGTCATCTATATTCATATACGTAGAATTGCCGATACCATTTAAATCACCAATATTAAATTGCCTATTTGTGGAATCAATAGTTAGAAATCCGTAAACGCCTCTTCCTACATCAAATAAAAAGTTACTTGTTCTCCCAATAGCAAGTCCAATGCCTCCTAAAAAACTAATAGAACCTCCCACTCCTAAATTAACTGTATCTGGTTTGTTTAACACACTTCCCCCTACTTCTGTATTAAATACCTGTTGAAGTGTTGAAGTGCTACCACCACCCGCCGTCTTCCTCACCAACTTCCCAAACGTAGGAGAACCCGCTACTGTATCAATTCCCAAATGAACTATCCCGGCACTTGCACTATAAGGAACTACTTTAAAATAAACAGTATCGTAAAAGCTATTCTTCTGCATGAAATTATTCTCCGTTTGAGAAAAACACTTTGCAGAAATGAACAGTATCAGTATTGTTATTATCTTTTTCATATTAAAATTCATAACCGTTTTTTGTTTCTGTTGCTTTCCACACCACTAATCTTCCTAACGCCCACGGGAAACCAAGAAATAAATTAGTATCAAATCCGATCATGTAGTAAATGGTTGTCCCGTTCACTTGCTTGCAGTACCAATCATAACCGGGGATGTAAGTATCAGTAATAAATGGTAAGTCCATGTATCCGACCAAATTGAGATCGGGATAGCTTAATACTATTTGTTTTGTATTCCCGAAGGTTGAATACATCAAGTACCAATGATGCCTGTACCTTATCCATCCACCGCTTTCGTAAAAAATTCCGTCATTGTACCCACTAACAAAATCCATATTATCGAAGTCTGTCCCTGAATACAATCCCGCTCTTCCTGCTCCAAACCCTCTTGTTACTGCTGATTTATACTCTCCACCAATCAGCCTTGTACTTACATCGTAAGCATCTGAAGTACCATTAAAAGTTATATGTGTTAGGTCGGCCTCGTCAATAACATTTTCAGTAAATAAGTCAGCATAGTCTAAGTAGAAGTAATAATCTGTGCCACCATCAACACCGCCCGTATTATCAACTGGAACATAAGTAATGAGCCATTGGCTTCCATTAAAAATTACATGAAGGTCTGCGCCACCTAATCTTTTTGAACTTCTATCGAAATAAAATCTTCCAATAATTTCAACATCGAAAGTTGCCGTATCAATAGAAAGTACAACGGAGTTTATATCTATATATGAATTGCCTCCCAATGGCGAAGGGTTAGAAATATCTGCCGTCATTATTAATTTACCAGCAAGTAAAAATTCGCTCCCATCTTCGTTCCTTACTATCTTATCATTATACAAACCAACACCGCCACTTGCTGCACCTCTCAAAGAGGTTACGTTGTGTGTAGTTGTACCACCTGACTGTAAGCAATAAACTCCGTACTTGTATTCAGTCATGTCAACTGATTTCATGTCAACAAGACTTACAGAAGGGACAACAAATCCACAGGTCAGATCACCACCGCTTTCTTTATAAAAGAAAGAAAGAGAGTTACCAGAAACAAGAAGATATATTTTGAGATTGTTTGTATTTAAAGAGAGTGAATAAGAAATAAGTACTATATCATTTTGCACTACTTGCACTCTTCCACCAATCTTATCATACACAGCAGCTATATAATGCGTAGCATCCTTTATAATACATGGCCCCAATTTATTAGAATCTCCAGCACTACCCATTGCCGCTATTGTTAGTTCGGCAGTTGTCCACGCAGCTATTGGATTTGAAGTTGATCGATATTTTACCGATCCGCTTATAACAAGATTACCTCCTGCTATTGATGGAGCAGAACCACTAACCGCAGAGAGGTTAGATGTTGAAGTAGTGAAATCGCTTGTATAATGGACATGGTTCTCATCCATTGCATTTAAAAACCTTTCTTCGTGAACTTTTGTCCATGTAAGTAAAGACGGGTTTCTTGGTAGCCCATCACTAACATTAGCACCTAAAATCCCTTGTTGTGAAAAAGAGTTAAGCGAAAGCAACATCAATATGATTATTCTTATCATTGTGCTTGCCTCCCTTCAATAAATGTTATAGTTGATCCGGTTGCACCTCCATCATTATAAAAGAAAATTCCGCATTTCGAACTTGTCAAAGACCCGCTTACAGCTTGCGAATGAACTAACGACCCGTTACGATAAACATCAAGAGTAGTACCATTAAGATTGCATCTTATAATATCACCGGGAGAGGATGTTCCAGAACCACCATATAATGAACTGTAAGAACTAGCAACATTTTGGAATATTTGGCAAGTCACCAAGTCTACCTGAATGAAATTATTATCATCAGCAGCGGCTAACATTAAAAACATTAACGGAGAAGGAGATTGAATCGCCCCGATAGTTGCTCTTAAATCAATATCGTGATGACCGGGGTCAACGGTATATAAACTGATTTCACTATTCTTTGTTGCCGCATGGTCTGCATTCGAAAGTATTGATTGACCAATTGTTGTTCCTGCACTTGCTGCCCATGTTAGGCTTCCTGTTGTAGTTGATCTTCCAGACACTGCATCACCATCGCCTCCGGTAAAATCTTCTGTGAAATAAGTAACTGCAGGAGTATATGTGCTGTCGTAGGCTTGCCTTCTCCATGTACCACCCGATCTATTGTATATCCATAATCTACCTTCGATTATTGCAGCATTGTAGCTTGTGGTGTCTAAGGAACCTAGGTCATCGTATTCTTTAAGGTAGAAACTTGAATCCGTATTAGAAACATTTATCCATTCGTTATTATCAATATCATAAACTAATATATCACCATCAGCAGGGGACGTAATATTATACTTAACAGTAGGCATTTTTCTTACCATTCCTGCATTCCATGTCATTACTTCATCGTCGCCTGTTCCTGTTCTTAATGAATCTATATTTACCTTACCTCCACCGGGAAAAAACGATATTGAATCAGGATGAAAACTTATTGTTGACCTTCGTGTTGAACTATATCCAGAAGAAAAATCAATTCTTTTTGTTATAGCGTTAGATATTACACTTTGATGATCCAACCCAAAACCACCACCGTTTATTGACCAATCATTTACGTTAGAATTAAAATATATCCCATCAGCATTATCAAAGGTTAATTGCTTATTACTCATATCAACCGTTAGCTCCTTGTGTAGGACAGGCGAATAAGTAGTTGAGTTGCTTTCATTGTTTAATATCCGTGACCATTTAAGGTTATTGTAAATAGTTGTAGTGTCGGGCCAAGTAAGACTGCCACTCCCTACATCACTAAACTTAGCCATCCTTACCCACGAATTTAAAACAGAATCACGAAGCCAGAAATTTCTGTCTGATCTAGTATAGATTTGCGCCCCATTATAGAAGTCTATATAATCAGCATTTGCCGATGTAGTATCAGCAAAAACTCCGTTTATCAAACCTTTCATTGCTTGAAATCCACCGTTATTTACAACTCTTGTATTAACTGTTCCCTGTGATTGAGTAGCCGGGAACTGAGCAAATGAATTTATAGAAATTATAATGATTAGTAATAATAATATTTTTTTCATATCGCTAATTTAAATTTAGCTACCATTTTATCGCCTGCGAACCATTGGTTAAGTCTCGTTATTGTTCCAGTAACATCATCGAATGTAAAATCTTCATCCAAATATTCTAAAATCTTATTAACGGATATTTCATGCAACTCAGTTGCGCCAATCAGATCATTGTTTTGAATATCATTTGATCCAGCTACCATATCTGCATCAGCTTCTTTCCACATTCTTGAGACTAACCCTCCACTGCCTCCTGATCCACCAAAGCTAGTAGCATTCACCAGTACCGTTGATGCAGCCAACGGAGCTGTCTGATCATGAACCATTACCTTTTTCCCAGTTAAACTATATCCTCCGGGAGCATTTGGAATTTGCTGAATATTTATTGACATAGCTCTTTAAAAATAAGGGGAGTTAATTTACTAACTCCCCTTTGTTAACTATTAAAGACAAACGGGGAGTTTCAATTAAACTGATTCACAAACTGCACCTGAAGTATCAGAGCAATCGTGAATGCGAACAATACCATTAACCCCTTCCAGATTCTCTCCACAACCACCCGGAGCATTAACCGCTAATTCTGCAAACAAGAACGGCTCATAAGTCCATTTGCCGCACTTGTAATCAAAATACCAACGATAATCAACTTCGATACCAGTTGCTGGATCAATAAACGTATCATGCGTATAAAGATCAGTAACCGATCTGCGTTTCTCACCTTTAAACATATTCCATGTTACTAACTGAGCTGCTCCAGGAGCAATTTGAAGGAAGTCATGCAAACCAAGTTCACCATCTGAATTACGGTCATAATAAATGAAAGGAATTTCTTCGTTGATGTTCCTAAGATCAACACCCATATCATTCAGACCCTGCCATTTTTTAAACTCAGCGATCATAGCGAGAGTTTGTCCACCGATTAATGCAAACTGCCCGTCATTGGCAGCATCTTTCCAGAATTGATTCAGGAAGAAAACTGCTGTAGCATTTAAGTTTGACTGACCAGTATCAGCATTAGTGGTAAAGAATTTCAGATTCGTTACAGAATCACCAGCACCGTTAGTTCCAACTTGAGCAGAAAGAACCTCGAAGATCCGCTGATCAAGAGATTCAATGAAACGCTTATTGTAACGTGCGATTTGACGGGTGATATAGCTTGTGTCTGTCTCTGTGCAATAACGCATTAAATCCTCTTCAGAGAAAGTAAGCACAGCAGGAGACGAACCAGATTCGCCTGAAGCTGTATCACAAACACGATACTCAGGGCCGGTTAAATCAAAAACTACTTCCTGCGCTGGGTTATCATTCTCGATCCGTGTTGTGTTACAATCAGCAGAAAGGGAACAAATATCAAAGCAGAAAGGATTATCAATTAACATTGCAACTCCACGTTTTTTACCGGGAATTGATTCAACGTCTATCTTACGGAAACCCCGTGTATTTTGAGGGGAGGTAAGGAATTTCAGAAGTCCGATCGAGCCGAGTGTTCTAAACTCTGCTGCATTGGCTCCGAAATGTTCTATTAATTTGGTTTGTAGGTCTCTACAGGCATACGCACCAACTTGTCCAAAAGGCATAATTTTTCGTTTTTAAAGTGATTAAATAGTGTTTAAGATCACTCCTGATCCTCTACGTTTTTTAGTTCACTTGGAACGAAATTTCTGCCTGTGAGCCTGTGCGTGGCAATTGTTTGGTGCTTATTTCGCAGCCCCTATTTTACTACTTATTCGATCTTGCAAATGTGGAGGTATTCCAGCCATTAAGCCTTCTTTACCTGGTGTTACTTTAATTACTCCGCTACCGTTTCTTTGTTCCTTTTCTTCCTCAACCCATTTTCTCTCCTTCGCTATTTCAAGTAATGCCTCTGACAAAGTTAGTTCATGTGACGAATTATCTTTCAAAACTTTCATCTGAGGGTTTGCCTTTTGTCTTAACTCAACTCCGAAATCACCAACTCTTTCAAAAGCGTACTTACTATTAACAATTTCATCTGCTGTTTTAGCTATATCAGAAGCAGATATTTTCAAACCAGGTATGCGAGAAAGTTCACCGATCAAATTAGCCCTGAATATTGCAGCAGCTATCTTTTGATTCGATTCAGTTTCATACTTTACTTTAATTTTATCTTCATACCCATCATAGCCTTCGAGTTTCTTACGAGCTTCAATTAAATCTTGCTGAAGTTGCTTATCACCAGCTTTAGTCTTTGCGTACTTCTCTGTAACTGCCGGAATGAATTGCTCTAACTTCTCACGTTGTTCATCAGTAAGATCAGCAATATCGGCATCACTCATGCCTAAACCTTTCAGAAACTTATCACGCATTACGTTTGCCGCCCTGCCATACTGAGCTGATTCAACTTTCTTTTTAACAGCAGGAGGGAGTTTTTCTAAAGTAAGGTCAGTAAAAAATTCAGGATCGTTCTGGAATTGTGTTTTATAACTTTCTTTCACCTTATCCATATAAGGCTTACTGTCGAAAGTAGCCTGATCAGCTTCAGGTAGCGAGTCTATTTTTTCAGCATCTTCAGCCGGGATGCCAGCGGCGATTAAAATATCCTGAATGTGTTTGGGCATATTACTATATTTTGATTTCGTTATTTGATGATAATACTTCGGAAGTTCTATCTGATAATTCTTTTGATTTCTTCCCAACTTTCTTAACAGGCACACTTGCAATCGGGATTGATTTAAAACCTGGTAATGTCAATAACTCAGCATCGCTTAAATCAAGTACTTCAACTTTCTTCTTAACTGATTTACCTTTATTAGTTACTTGCTTATTTGGTGCTTTATAACCTTTAAAGTTATAAGCTACATAACTTTTCATATTATTCTTAGTCCTAAGATTATACAAGTTCTCAAAACTTGATAATGTTGGTAGTTGTTTATCAGGTGATTTACGGGTATCAATAATTAATAAGTAAGCTCGTTGCATTGTTACATTCGGATAAGCCTTTGCAAGTTCTTTTAATTCACTGTCAGTAAGTTTTTGAAGCCCTGCAACCTGATCCGGGTTAAGTCCAGCAGCATTAGCAGGGTTGTATAATTTAACGAGGTCTGTCATAAGAATTTATTAATTACCCTAATAATAATATGTGAAAATACAACAATTTCAATTATATGTAAGATATTACCAGTAGCTAAGATAGCAATTATCAATGAAATCCAAAAACCAGTGCATACCGGACACATTCCAATCGCTCGCTCCCAAGTAAAATACGGGTCGGCTGCATTGTACAGCATCTTCTTAAAATCATTCTTCAGGCTTATAACTTCATACTTGGTTTTCACCCGTTGTAAATTATCATGGTATTGCTCTGAATATTGATCGTACAAGCCTACGTTTTTAAGTCTGCGAATAGAAAGCCAAACAGTATAGCTGGAAAATATTTCATAGGGTGAGAACTCACTAGCTGGTTTTCCAATACAGTAGTTAAGGAACAACGTAACGCAAGCAGCAAGGATAGATATAAATAATGTTTCAATCATATTAAAGAATACTACAAAGCCACCGATTAAGATGGCTTTGAGAATTAGGCGGCTGCTCTATGAGCAACGGGCTGATTCATTTTAACAACTTTATTGTCGTTTATTTTTTTCATAATAATCTCCACTAATCTTACTTTACTGCAATCAAATCCTGTCACCCCCGAAAACCGCCCTCCGGCGGTAACTCAAATGGAAATAAATCTGTGGAGGTGCGGAGATTCGAACTCCGGTCTTACAATATTTCAAAAGAGCATCATCAATTATTACTTACTGCTAAGTTAATAATTTATATTCACAACCGTTTTAAATTTTATGCAATCAAATTCATCTTCACCGATAGTTATAACTACCAGATCACCATTAGCATCATAAATCTTCCCAGTATATTCAAAGTTTTCATTTAAAGCTGATATATCGAATTGAATATTCTCGCCTTCGATCTGTGCCTCAGTTAATGTGATTTGAGTTTGCAGGAAGTCAATCACTAACTGATAATCGTTTTCTTCGCCTGATCCGCTTACACCTTCAGCAGCCTTCTCAATTTCAAGGTAGCCGCAAACAGGAGTCATGCAAAGATTTAGAGTTTTAGTACAACAGCATCCCATTAGTTTATAATTATGTAGTTTGAATTAACAATAAAACATCTTTCGTTTATCATAAAAGTTCTGCAAAGCTGTTCTAACAATTTTTTTTTAAAGGGTTTTCTTCTTCAAAGCAAAAATCCTGTTCACAAGTGCTTGGATCTAAAATCCAGATAGCGTAAATATCAATAGCAAAGTAAGCCGTCTGTGCCCCGAAATGATACTCACCTGAACTTTCTTCCTTGTGTAGCTTCCATTTATCCAGTTTTATTTTGCCCAACTTAGTACCGCCAATCAGTACAGCTTGCATTAAATCATTTATAATCTTATTATGTTGCTTTGCATGATCTTGAAAATAAACAATTCTGATAGGTGTACGCATCTTGTAGGACTTAATGCAGCTTCCTATCCTATTTTCATCCATTACTTCATCATCACCATTACGCCTTATGTAAATAGTTTCTTTCTGATCTGTTGGAGCTAATGAAATATACTCATCAAGTTTAGGTATTGCTGGCAATCGTTGACCGTCATCGTTTACAATAGTCTCTGCATTATAATATACTTCATTAAAGTTTATTAGTAATGATTCGACTAGTGATTGAATGATTTCTTTATAGCTCATTTCGGTTTCAATATCTGTTTTATAAGTTCAGCTCCTTGCTCAGTTACCTCTTCACGTTCTTTCGTATCTAAAGTAAATATTTTAACTACTCCAGCTCCTTTAGTTGTGCCAGGTTTACCGTTCCTGATATTAGTTATTTGTTGCTCCTGACCGTGTGCGATTAAAGCTGATTCATCGTTACTAAAGTTAATGATAGCTTCATTTTCTTCTACAATAGATACTTCGATTGAACGCCTTAAAGTTCCTTCCAGTTCCAAATCCTTTTTAGCTATTTGTCTACCCCTCAATGCACGTTTTCTTTGGTAATAAGTCAACTCTTGTCCGGCTGCTGCACGAATACGCTTTCTATCTGTTCTGCTTTTAGTTGCTCTGATAGCAGTCTTTACTTGTGCAGCTGATAACGCTTTCTTTTTACTACCAACGTACTGCCCAAAATCTTGTCCTTGCGTATCTTTATTTTGGGTAAAAATTCTTTGCTCCATAAGACCAATACCAGTACCTAATGCGCCTATAAGTGCATCAGCGAAGTTACCATTCTCAAATGCTTCTTTGATACCTTGAATCTTCTTGCTTAATATTGTTATATCGAAACTCATTATGATGTTGCCCATGCTACCGATACAGGACGAATGCACTCGACGCATGGATCGCTTAAACTATTCAAAGCAGCTCCCATGTTATCTGAAATACCCTTAATATTTCCAGACCCATTCAACCTTTCGTAATATAAAGCCATATACTCATCTGCCAATGCTTTCTTTTCTTCTTTCGAGAACGATGCGAACATATTATTTCTCTGCGTAACCTCAACCTCTTGAAATATTCTTGCTACACTTCTGTAGAACAGTGCCAGGGCGAACAATCTGGGTTGATTCTTTACTATCTGGCAAATCACACCGTCTAAGGAACAGACTACAGAGGCGCAAGGAACGAATCCATATTGAGTTGTAAATTCCCCGTTACTCAGTAACCCTTTAACTTCAATATCTGTACTCTGTGCGGTCCGACCTGAACAACCACAACTTTTTGTAGTCGGGCAATTTAAGGCATTTACTAATACTCCTGATTCCAAGAAATATATCTTAACTGACTTCGCAGTAGTTTTAAAATTGATGTTGGTAATAATAACCTCAGTTCCGCCTGTGAAAGCATGACTGATCTGTTTTGGTAAAATATTATCATCAAGCACTATTGTATAAGTTCCAGTGCTTGCAATCATTACTTTCAAAGAATCTATTGATAAAGATCCATTCGGCGAAGTAGATTTGTTTTTAATTATTACGCCTGTCTTATTAGCTGAACTTGTCATGCCAGTATAAGTACAGGTATTGCAGAATGAATTTAATGAAGTCTTTACCGTATAGCCTTTAGGGATCAAAGTTTCAATATCACTCATTAAAAATCTTGCTGATGCTTCGATTATTTCATTACCAAAAGCCTTACCTGATCCGTTAGAAGATTTAGCAAGTGCGGCAAGAGAAATACGATCCAGTCCTTGACCATCATCAATCCAAAAGTAGGGCTGAATTGAATCCGCTGTACAAAGCTCTTTTAAACCGACTAAGTTATTAAGACATTCTATTGCCATTAGTTTGCGTTTAATTTTGCATAAAATCCATGACGGCATCCGTGATGCAAAAGATTTACAGATAAGTTTTCAAAAGTAGTTCCTTTAATTAACCCATTCTTTTCAGCTATTTCTTTAACTTTCGGCCAATTCTCTTTTGTAATAACTCCATTCAAATCTTCAATAGCATAACGGCATTGAGGACTTGAGTTATCAATAAGAGATCCTGTAACTAACCACGCATCAGTGTTAAACTGTTCTTGAATCTTTTTATTAATCATTCCGCTGTATGAATCAACTCCCTGCTGTGCCGTCTGCTCTAAATAACTACCAAGTTTTCCAGACTTATCACCTCCGCCAACTATGAACTGCTTCAGTTGGATCTTCGCATCTTTTAAACTTATTCCAGTAGTTGCGTTCTGGTAAACTATGTCCCGTAATGGCTGCACGAACTCAGCGTTCAACCCATTATCCAACATCTTATCAATGATCTCATCAATCACAACTTTCTTGGCAGTCTCATAAGCAGGAACTTTAATATCGTTTGTTGACTTCTGGAAATCAGTTATTGCTTCAGAAACGGGTGTAAGTCTCTTTACAAATTGGCTTACGGGGCCGGTGAACTTAGGTTCGCTCTGAAGCAAATCCAATACCTGAACAGTTAGTTTATTTAACTGCTTAATGAAATTCTTTTCAACGACAAACCTCCCTGCTTTGAAATCAAAAATATCTTCAATAGACTTTAAGAAAATAGCATAAGCTGTTGCGCTCATCTCATCCACTTTCGGGAAGATAGCTTTCAACGCTTTGTCCTTTTCTGTGTCTATTTTATTGGGCATTAATCACACTTGTTTTCAAATCCTTAGTTAAATCATATTTATCAACTTCAACCGTTAACTTCTTTATGATCGCCTCATCTTCCAAATCGAATAATGTTTTATCCATCTCATACATCTGAATCAGTACAGGGTAAGCTAGTGTATGTTGCTGGCACATCTTAGAACTTACAAAATTATTTCCTTTCAAGTTGCCTACTGCATCATCAGAATAGTATAAAAGTAAATCATATTGCTTTAATATTTCCAATGCTCTTTTAACTGGTGATGATTCAGAGATAAATTTACTTACAAAATTATCTATCTGTGAAGCCTTCAGTATTACAGGGGCATTCGAAGCTAACATAGTGTTCAAGGCTTCAAATGCTTCTGATTCTGTAAGTATAGCGAATGAGTACGGTTGAATAACACTTACTTCAATAGGATTAGGATTAATGTAATTTTCTAAATTCTGCAAGAACATTTGAAGGTTATTGTAAAACACCTTTGAGATATTTGAAAGCCATGCGTATAACTCTTCACGATCAAGTTCTTTAGATTTAGCAGCCTCAGTATTACCTGTTTCTGTTTTCTGCTGAACGAATACTGCAACTTCAGCTTCGGATAAATAATCTTTCCATTGATTTTTGGAGTAATCTAAAATTCCAACATCAGGAGAATAATATTCAACCGACGGAGTACTGAAAATCTTCCCATCGGTATCAAATGAGTCCTGTACTTTCCTGTAAGTTTTATAAGGGCTTTGAATAGTTATGTATTTACTTCCCCTGCAAGTTCTACAAACCCCGGTATAATCAGCACACGATTCTGTACCTACTGAGTTACAAGTATCACACGGCTGCTGCACTTCACTCATCTTAGGGTAGCTAAACATCAAATCAACCGCCCTGTGATTGCGGTGAGACATCAAAGCCAAGTTACCAAACGGAACGAAAGCCTGAACAAATGATTCGTATAAATTATTTTCAACTTCAACACCACCACTTTCAAAATATGGTAATGTCGCTAATTCTTTAGGATGATCGAAGTACTCATACTTAAATTCGGTATCACTTGGTTTTTCTTTATAGAATTTTACGAAGTATTCTTTAGTGAAAGCATGGTAAACAGTATTGATGTAAGTTACTTTTAACCGCCTGTTAAATGTTCTTGTAGTTGTTCGCCTTACATTCGGCTGCCCTTCTTTAGCATATTCATAATCCAAGAAAACTTCTTTCCCGTACTCAGTATCATCATACTCATATTTCTTTTCGCTTTCTACTTCAGATTTAAAGATTAAAATATCATCAGACACTTTGATTAAATCTTTATAGCAAACGTAACGATATAGATCATCTGTATATTCAATCGGATAAGTAACACAAATACCATTCGGGTCGGTAGCAATAGCATTCTTAATCCAATCCTCTAAGAATTGTGAGAACAATGAGCCTTCTGAACTTTGGTAAGTTTCAATTACTTCTCTTGTCTTATCAGATATTTGGATATTATAGGATGAGTTATTAAAAACCCTGATAATATTATTTATTGCTTTCCAGATAGAACCTTTAGTAATACTCTCGTAAGAATTTATACAATGCCTCTGTGAATCTGGATGTTCATTCGGGTATAACCCAGTAACCTTATCGAACATTAACCCCTTAGTATGTACTTGTAGATTGTAAGCCAACTGCCCTGCGTAGCTCATCCACCATTCAGGCATCTTCGCCTCTTGTATCATTTTAACTATTTGCTGGATCTCAGTTAAGAAATCTTCAGACACTTCGGCAACTTGTTCGTTTATATATTCAGGCATTAAAATAAATTAAACCCCCACCATAGGCAGGGGTAATAATTAAGCGGCTTTAGGCACTACTGCTGACAGCCCAGATACATCATAAGTTTTTGGAAGTCCTAACTCAAACCATGATAGTTCAAGTTCTACTGACTGTACTTCTTCGAAGTTGTCCGGAACGATCCAATTAAAATCTGATACTGTGAAAATACCAATAGGCAGAACGGTATCACTACCATCACACATACGGGCAATAAGAAGATAATTACCGGCATTATTGATAAGTGCATTAACTTGCTCGTGAGTGATTTTTTCAGCACTCTTATCAAAGCATTTCAATACATATTTCAAAGCCCATGTAGTTGAAACTAACTGCTCAACTTTGCATGAACTTACTCGTTCTTTTTTATCAGTCTTTTTACCAACTGATCCAAGACCGATGCCGATATTTCCGAGATTAGAGAAACCTGGTGAGCTACCATCTTTCAATGCCGACCACCATGCAGTATCAAGAAGGTTAACCTCTGTCAACTCTTCCGAACATGGGATAAAATAAAGATCATTAACGCCTCCAGTTGATAGCGTACAGCTACAATTTGCCGTAGCTACTGGGAATGGCGTTGCAGGGCATTCCACCGAAGGAATACAGGCCGCTGCTGTTAATACTGGCATAATTTAAAGAATTTTTGAATTAAATAATTTGCTGTATTTAAGCCATACCGCTACGGCGATTTTTGAAGTTGTGAGCCTACTTCGAGGCGAGATATGTATAAGTAGTAAAGTAAAGTTATACATTTTTATTTAACAAGTTCCACCCGTTGCACTGTTTCCCTTACACCCAGCCACCTGAATATTAACCGGAGTACCGTTGATCTCAATAATTGAAATAACAACATTACTCATAGAATCAGTTGAATTATGAACGACCGCTGTAACATTAACAACTGCTGTTGCTCCAACCATTGTAATAGTAGAATCAGCCGTTATACTAAATCCATGAAACGCTCCGTCTACATAACAAGCTGAACTATCTGAATCAGAAGTTCCGTCTGCTGAACTGATAGCCAAATCTGCTCTGGTAAATAATCCACCTGCTAATTGCAAAACTCCACTGAACGAAGCCCTAACTAATAACACATCACCCGGTGTTCCGTTTTCAATTAAATAGTTTCCGTAAGGATTACCAGGAGTACAAGGATTAGCCAGAGAAATAGTATAATTAAACTCACCGCTTTCGGCCTCGCATGGTGTAGCCCACGGGATTGAATTACCAACTACTTCGCCACTCTCCCCAGATTCAGAGCAATCAGATTGAAGAAAACCTTCGTAGCAAGTTCCCTCTGGACTTATTTCATCCGTAAACATTGCAGGACTTTCAGTAAAGAATCCAGCATCGGTATAAGGATCACCAGAACCAGCAACCCGCCAAGTTAGTTTATACCCGTTAGCCGGTGCTGGAGTACATGGTATGAAATTTATTGTTACAGTATTCATGATTCAGATAATATTTGAGCGTTAATAATTTCAGGGTCGCAGCAGAAAGCCCCGCTATCTTCAAATTCAACAGTAGCGCTTATTCCAGTTGGATCACAACATTCAGCAACCGGAGCTGCACACGGATCAACTTCACAACTGAACGACTGGAAACAACTTGCTTTAAATGTTGCTGAAGGTTTCCAAATCCTTTTGCAATCTTCTATCTTTTCGAACTGTGTTTCGTTCAGCAAGTAAGCATCAGTATCAATAAATACTTCACCTCTTGAAAACACAGCGTCTATTTCGTCCAGATACCATTCAGGGATAAACTCACCGTAGAACTGATATATTTTTTCCTTCTCAACTCTGAACGTTCTCGTTCTGCCTTGTTTGAAAGTATTTTTAATTGCCGATCTTGATACCTCAACATCCCTTAGTAGTACTTTATGCTCGTAAAATACGGTAGTATCACCCATTGCGGTATCTTCCCCAGCATGAACACCGAAATAAATATCCTGACAGTCAGTTGATATTTCAGGGTCAAGATTACCGTAGCAACTTTTAACTAATGTTAATGGTCTGCATGACTCAATACAGTATTCATCAGAGAAATAAATATAATCTGTTCCGTTTATAGTTAAAGTGATTGCAATTACAAAACAAGTTGGTGTGGCTCCTGAGAAGTTCTTAAATACTCCGTACCAATAGTTGTCTGGATCTTGCCCAACTACATAATCGGAGGGTGTTACAGTTTCAATCATTCCACCAAGTTCGCCACAAGTATGAATTAACTCATACTGAACTGCTGAAGGTTTAATTCCACCAATATCAATGTAAAGCTGTACGTCTTGTAAGTTATTAACGGGTATCTTATACGGCATTTGATTACGAATACAATTATTTACATAACTGCTGTAATTGGAGATCGTACCCGTTCCGATATTCATCTTCATGCCGCTTCGTTTATTTTTATGTTATGCCTGTTAATAACCAAGCACTCAGTATTTATCTCAAAAGTAGTACATAATAAATCTTCATCCGATGTTCTGCGCCTTCTTATTACTGTACCTCTTAGATTGATCGTATTATTATCATAATCAACTGCAATATTCCCAATTCTAACAAAGATGTTATAATTATTCCTTCTTTCCAGTTTAACTATCTTACCTATCTGAGCGTATTGATTCTGAAATACTCCGAATAAGTTCAGCATATCTTCGCAAAGATCAACTGACCATTTAGCATCCTGATGAGTTTCTAAAGACTTCAACGGATTATCAATTACTTCATGGTATCTGTCATATAAGTTGCCCGTAAAATCTCCATCGAAATATAAAGGGTAGTTGTAAACATTTAAGTTCGGGTTATCTTGGTCAATTTTATTTTTCTCATTATAAGGAGTTAAATCAGGGTTGTAGTAATCATTCGGTAATGGTATATCCTGTACTACTGTCTTTGCCCTATATTCACTTTCACCATCCCAAAGTAATAAACGAGGCGTTAAAGTTTGTTCTGAAGTTAATCTTACTGCACCATCGTAGATTGGATTATTACGGAAACTTTCTTGCAGTTCGTTATTCTCTGCGTTTAAAGCAACATTCCAAGCAACCACAAAAGCTGTCAACGCTACTGCTGCTGGTGCTGTAATAACTCCGATCAATAATGCTGCTGCAACTACTGCAATAGCCGCAATCAGAATCTTTGCAACCAATGTACCGTCATCAATCAATAGATCCATGTAGTCTTTCGCTCTTCCATCTCTTACGAACCCAGTAGGCGCAAACTCAATATTCTTAGTTTTCTCACCCTCAAGCATTGGATTGTTAGCAGTTCCATCGTAATCTATAATATCAGAATATAGCGTTGACATTTCCTGCGAAGCTAAATCCGAGCCATCGTCAGTATATTGATAACGGCCATAAGCAGCTTTCTTAGTACCGTTGAAAGTATATCGTAAATTATAGATAGGAGTTGATGAATCTAAAGTAAAATCATATATCGGATCTAAAATAATTAAATCTTTAGTATGCTTAAATACTATTGTGTTATTAGGCGTAACGTACCACTCAGCAGCAAAGACTGGTTTAAGTTTATCCAATAGTTCAGGGATAGTAACTAACCAACGGTTATCGAAATGATATGCCAGAGAAGGCGAAGCAATCGCATCATCTTCTGATTCGTGCATAAACCCTGCTTGTGGATAGTATAGGCATAGTTTTTCCCACGCCTGCCCAACATCAAAAATAGTGTCCATTGACATACCGCACTTACCTGCTACGTTCTCAATATAGCTACGAATTAGCGGAGCATCAACAAACCTATCTGCGTTTAATATTCTACGAGCGTGTTCACGGATAGAAAACCCTGTTAAGAAATCAATTGTTTCAGCTACTGGGTTTGAATGAACGAATAATAATAACCCCATCCTTGCAGACTGTACTAATCTTGGTCTTGGCTCTATACAAGTCAAAAAACATGGATGCTCTTTAAGCGAATCATCTTTAAACCAATTCTGCCAGTTATCCCAAATAAATGTTTTATGGATGCAATGCCAAGTGCCATCCTGTTCTCTTAGCTTAATTCTAAACTGGCAAGGCTCATCTATTGGGGCATACTCAATATTATCATTCTTTATTTCAAACAGTCGGTAAGTTCCGCCAGCAATTAAATCAATAATCTTTACTTCAATGGCATTTAATATCTGGCATTCATTTTCTAATAACCAATCGTAAATGAAATGGTAAGCGGTATCGAAGAAAAACAAATCTGAAGAAATACCCTTATCATAGTTCGATCCATCCTGATTAGTTTGTGCTGATGCAGTATTACCTTGATTAACTTTATCCCAAGTCAGGTTAAGTTTCTCAGCATCTTCTATAAATGGAGTGAAGTTGTACCAACCGTCTATTGGAATAATATTCTTGAATGCAGTTACATTATCAACTGTTCCTGGAATATATTCAGCAGCACCGGTTAAAGGGTTGCATTGTACTACAACATCAACACCCTCTTCGTTGTTCTGTCTACGTCTGAGTAATATTTTGAAACGTCCGTTCACGTATGTTTATCAATATTTATCTGGTTAATATAATCTGTTACCATAGAAGAAACTCCATCACGATCAATCTTATTCTCGATATGAATTTTCCTTTTAAGTATCTCCCTCTGTAGTTGGTTATTCTCTTTTAATAAATTACTATGCTCTGATAACAATACCGCCATCCTACCGTCGTTACCAACGCTTAATTCAGCAGATTCTTTTATACGGTCATAGTTCACTCTTGGAACTCCCTTAACTGCATGATAATTCTTAACGAAAGCATTTATATCTTCTGCTGGTATCTTCTCATCATAGATAGCTCTGATAGCAGGATGATATTTCTTATTCGTTTCAGTAGGTATCACTGCTTCACCTTCGTTTAACCAAGCTGGAATAGTATCTATGCCTGAAGGGTGGCCGTTACGCTTAACGTATGGATCTCCTTTTGCTAATCGTGGTTGACTACCTTGCAATGATTTTACCAACCCATAACCAGCGGCAAGTGAAGAAACGATAACCGCAAAAGCCCCTATTGATTCAGCAAGACCAATACCAGGAGTTGCTATTTTCGATATTGCTCCAGTAATACCAACTAATAACTGAGAAGCCTGTAAAGCAGCGTTAATAGCTAATTCCCTACGGGCTGCATTCTCACGTTTTATTGTAAGTTCTTTCAAACGATCCTCTTCAGCTTTCAGATATTGAGCATTACCACGTTCTGCTATTCGTTGTGCTGCTGTTACTCGTTTTTCTTGTAGTGCAATAGACTTATCTAATGCTGCTGATTCAGCTTCGTTAGCAGCTTGCCAGAATTGGATTACTGAATCGGTAAGCTGACCGACTGATTGGGCGTAATCATTAAGAGTTTCAGCCTTCTTAGTATTTTCATCAGTATTTTTATCCTTAGCATCATTTATAGCATCTGTCGTTTCAAGTCCTGCAACTTTCTTAGCCTGATCATCTCTTTGCTTTAATAACCTTTTATAATGTTCTGAAGTTTTATCTTCAATCTGCGTTAACTTAAAGTCAAGTGAATCTAATTCAGCACGTTCAAATATTAAATCCCTGTCTCGTTTTTTAGCAGCAGCATCACGTTCAATTATAGCAAGCTGCTTTTGAAAATTCTCAAATGTTATTTTCTGAGCAAGGAACTTATTAGATAACGCCCTTATTTTCTTTGAACTTTCTTCGTCATCTATTAAATCAATTTCATTGATAGCATTCTGGAAAAACTCTAATGACTTTTGAAAACTATCACTAGATAATTGCTGTCTATCTTGTGCAGCTTTTATTAAAATATTAGTCTGTTCCTGTTCACCTATTGCAAATATTTCATTCTTTGCATCTTCGTAAGCCTGTAATCCTATAAGATTCTTTTCCTGCTCTAATGCTTCAAGTCTGGATATTTGGCTATTCTTTGCATCTTCTAATTGCTGCCTTTCATTGAAATCAATTAACTGCTTCCTACGTTCAAACTCATCTTGTAGTAACTGAATTGATTCTTCAGTATTTGCTTTCTGTAAATTTGCTAACTCATCATTAAGTTTTTTACGAGCATCTAATACTTTTTTATTGAACTCACCTAACGCCTCATTTAATTGGACTTCATTTATTTTTACAAGCAGGTCAATTAATATCCCTTTCTGCTTATCTGTAAATGCCTTACTATCGGTTATTGATTGAATTTCTTTTGCCAGTGACGTAGCAAATTGTTTCCGTATAGTTCCTTCTGATTCAAAAGATTTAGCAGTTACTTCGGCCAGTTTAGCTTGTAGCTCTTTAAGTTTTTTTGCAAACTCATTTTCAATTCCTTTAGTTTCTTTACCAACATCAGGAGAAATTAAATCTTCAATATTAATCAGCCCTAATGATAGGGCTTTATTAACTGCATCTTGTGCAGCCTTAACAGCAGGATCATTCTCGATAGCCTTTCTAACATCTTCAGCTTGTAATTGATTTGCAATTCTAATATTAGCAGCGGCACCTTCTTTTTTAAAAGCATCAACATCTGCTTGAGAAAGTTTTACCTGTTTCATTTTTTTCAAAACAGGATCGAAAACAGGTAAAACATCACCGACTTTTAATTGCGGGCCAGGTTTTTGAGTGTTAGCCAACTCTCTTATCTCTGCAAGTCCAGCTTTTTGCCTTGCTGCTTCTTGTGCTAAAAATAAAGTTTCAAATCTTTGAGTTAAAATATTCTCAGCAGCTTTAGCTCTTGCCCTTCTCTCGATAACTTTAATTTGGCTTTCAATAGCAGCATTAACTAATTGTATGTTGTCAATCTGTTTTAAGTCGATCTTGTTTCCCTCCTCAGCAGTTTTATTATATTCTTTGGCTAACTTGATTCTTTCTTTCTGCGGAATATTGAGATCGTTTAAACTATTTTTTATTAATGTTAAGTGAGTAACTTGACCAGAGAAGGATTTAATAGCTTCATCATTTATTTCTTTTAATAACTTTTGTTGTTCTGCTGCTTTCTCTGCTGCATCTGCATACTCAGAAAGTTTAGAAACTAAAAATCCAATCCCAACAATGATAGCACCTACACCAGTAGCGGCCAGTGCAATACGAAAAGCTTTTAATGCCCCAGTAGTACTACCGACAACAGCAGTATAAACTGCTTGCGCTCCTGATTGCGCTAATGTAGCTAATGCACCTTCACGTCTTGTTAAGTTACTAAGTTGCTCTAAAGACTGAAGTAATTGCATTGCTGCGAATAGCTGTAATGTTTTCTTTTGTAACTCTTCACTTGCACCGCCAGCTAAAACCGAAACCGAAGTATAAGCTGAGAAAGCGGCTGTTGCGGCTGTTATTGAGGCCTTACCAAAATCAAGCAGCTTTGTATCTGAAGCAAGTATTTTAATTCTTTGCTGCTGATCTCCGTAAGCATCGGTTAATGAAGCAACTCGTTGCTCAAGTTCAAAATATTCTTTCGAATTAGCTTTCCCCTGTTGCTCCATCTTAACCAACTCTTCCCGGCCCTGACGGATCTGTGTTCTAAGTGATACCGTAGATTGCCCTGCTGATTCGGCTGCTGCGTCATAATCTGCTAACGCTTTCTTGCCAGCTTCAACCGCCGGAGCTAATGCCTTGAACTCTTCAGATTCCTGATTCATTTCAGATAAAGCCAGTTCTGCGGCTGCAATAGCACCCCGTAGTTGCTCAAACTCTGCTGCTGAAGCACCAACGGCAACATCTAATCCAGTGCCGCCTAATGGCAGTTGAGGTATATTCTGTGGAGTTACAGGCGGGATAGCAATACGACCCTTAGCGGTTGAGTTTGCAAAGTCAGTTGCTAGTTTCGTAGCTTTCTGGTATTCTATTTCAGTTTGCTTAACTAAATCAGTAAGTTTCTGTTGTTCTACCTGTGCCGATTTTAAAGCGTCCTGCCGCTGTTTAATTATTCCGGTATTACTTCCTTTATTTGCATTATCAAGCTCCTGTTGCTGACGTATTACAGCGTCGGAAGCGGCTTTGAGTGCAATCTTAGCTTCTGCAAGTTTCTTATTAGCTGCGTCTTGTGCTTGGGAGAATTTTTGAGTAGATGCAGTTAGATTGTCAACTCCTTTAATGTAGGTGCTGTCATCTATTTCGAGTTTGTAGATCGTCCGTTCAATACTTGTATTATCTGCCATAACGATTAAAAAGAACTCCCCAGTTGTCGTTAATAGTTATGGATAGGATAAAGATATTACTTTTTATTTAACTTCTTATAATCCTCATTTTTTTGCTCAACTTCCTGAATGAATAACGAAAGCTCTTGGTAATACTCCCCAGTAGTGTATTGAAACAACCGATCACGTTCTGATATTACCCCGTTTGTTATACTACGCATCATTAGTTGCATTGAGCGTTCTGAATCTGCTGCTTTCTGGATCTCTTCACCGAAGGAACTAAATTTCTTTTCTATTGCACTGAAGCAATTTGGGAAAGTTGATTTAAGAACGCTGAATACCGTTCTGTGATACCGATCTGATGTTTCAAAAAAAAACCATGCATCTCGATGTCGGCCTCCAATAGTGACATTTTCTTTATCTGTAAGTTATTATCAAACGAATCTATTGGTTCGTCGTTCAACGTGAAGTAAACGCAGACTAATGAACTCATTTGTTTTATCGCATCAGTAGCGTTATTAGCTTTACTCTCGAAGTCTAAGATATTTGCATACGCTTTCTCATATCTGTCTGCATCCTGTGACTTCAGTATCGTTTTCAATCCGGATATATGAGAAGTAAGATCATCTTTACTTAACCCTAATGCGTATAATGAAGTTATTTTAGTTGCTGCGAAGTTGCGTGTATAAGGCATTGCGGTAAGATCAGAGAACGACCACCATTTATTACCGTCTTTATCAGTATACATCAAATTCATTACAGATTTTGTTCCTGTAGCTGAATTTAAGTAGCTTCTTTCTTTACCGTTATCCGATTCTAGTTTCCACATGGAATATCATTTAAAGTGCTAGTTTGTAAAACTAACCACTCAGACGCATTTGTAACATCAGCAACTTTAACTGCTGTTACCCTATCGCCAAAACAATTAATTACAGTGTATACCTCATCCGTAAGTCTATGTCTAATTAAATCCCCAGGTTTAAGGTCTTGTACTTTCTTGAACTTAATATACTTATGTACTGGCATATTATCTCATATTATTTAAACTTAACTTCAATATTGATCTACTAAACATTATTACACTTGCTTGCATCAAAATTATTAAATCTTCATCATTATACAACTCAAACTCATCTTCGATTATATCAACAATAGTTTTAAAGATACTATATTCCAGTGAAAAATTAATGCACATATCTTTAATCTCCATTGCGCTGTAGGTCGGGGCTGTCATATATTTTCAAATCTAAAAACTTATGTAAAAACGTCCAGTTAAAATAACGCCAAGCTGCAAGTAAGTGCCCCTGATGTTTATCTTTCGTATCATCTATATCTCCATTGCCATCAACTTCAGTTTCTTCAATATCTAAGATAAGATAAGGAACCCGATCTGAGAAAAGATAATCCTGATGACGGCCAAGTAAAGAGTTGCAAAGTACCCTCGTATTGTTTATTCTTGGATTAGCTTGCGGCAATTTGAATTGACCCATACCCAACTTTAGTACTTCCCTGATAACTTTATAATAATTTAAATCCTTTTTCAATGCTGTTCTTGCCATTCCTGAAGCATCACCAGTAACTAATAATTGTTGATTTGGGTAATCTGATAAGATCCGCTTACATAGCTCGTAAATATCGCTATTCATTAAACGGTATTCATCCAATACTCTAACCTTAGTTAATCCTTCGCACTGCCCAGCCATACAAGTTATTGGCTCCACGTTAAAGTCAAACGATAATATCATTGGCAAGTTAGGGTTAGCTTGCAATCCCTTTACAACGTGCTTCGCTCGATCGAAATTATAAATGAACTTATTTACTGCTAACGTAACATCCTCGGCTAAGAACTCACAACGAAACGTTGATTCATCTAACTGCTGACGGGCTGCATCTATTTCAGTAGAATCAAGAAACGGATTATCATAAGTTGTGAAAGTCCAGTTCATCCAATCTGGGTCAGTTAGTTTAGCAAGCTGCTTAAAATAAGTACTTCCAAACTTCGGAGTTGATAAAAACCAAGCATCACCCTTCATATCGGTTAATGTAGGCCGTATTACATTCTGCCAACCTTCTTTCAGATTACGAGCAACCTCAACCTCATCCAATACTACCCGTTTATACTTTCTACCTCTTATTGAGTTTGGATCTTCCAACGACCAGAAGTCAATCACACCGCCTGATAGTAACTCAATCCGCTTCTCTGTCTCTGATTTAGTTTTAGTAATTCCGTAAACGATATTATTAGTTGCTCGCCAAACATCCATCAACATTTTATAAGTAGGTGCGAAGTACGCAACTGGATAACCGTTTAATGCTCCGTTTGTTTTATCTTCTGGTGATAGTAGTAACTCTTCAGATAACTTTGTTTTACCCCATCTACGGCCACACTTCAAGGTATTGAAACGCCTTCGTTCTGATAGTACTTTCTGCTGACCTGGATGCAGTTCATCCATTCGTATTTGGAAGGGTTTGTTAGACAAGATGTGATTTGTTTTTCACTCCGTTTTGTAGCCTGTACGTATGCCAAACATAAATCCCATTCATCCGTAACACATCCAACCCCGCAGCAACTATTTTCAAATGATACTTGTTATCAACTCCAAGACATCCGTCATCAAACTTAACACGATCCCATGTGCTTTTACGAATTACCATTAGGAAGCCGGAAATAGGTTTAACCAATAATGAAGTAGTGTACAAATCCTGCTGCCTATATGTAGCTTTCTTTATATGATTTCTGATAGAATCGTCTTCGCTTACTGCTAATCCAAATAGCTGATCCCCATTAGCCAACCTATTCGTATAACAAGTCAATACCCCCGCATCAGGATTCAACTCAGTATAACGTGATATGTGGCGAATAGTATCAGGAAGCAGAAACAATGTGTCGTGATCTTTCAGACATACCCAATCATCAGCATTGTAGTACTTCATAGCTTCGTTGTAAGCTCGGCCTAAGTTCTTTTCGTTATCGTATGGTGAGATTATGTGGAGCATTACCTATCTATTGGAAAGTCTATTATTTGGCCAATTTCATACTTACTACAACTATCATCAAACTCGTGCATACTTCCATTAGACATTGTTTTATACCCAAACCTACAAATACCATCAGGCATTTTATTACCGTTAAACGTTCTATAGCTTTTCCAAACAATAACTGGTTTAATATCGTGGCCATTACATGATGATAACAGTACTAAGCCTATAAATATTATATACTTCATACTTTAACTTTATTACTTACTAAATGCGGTTTCCCTTTCCCTATGCGATCAGTTTTTACAATTACTTTCTCAACCCAATCTAACGGCAATACTTTCGATACGTCTTGAATAAATCTATAATCTGCTGCTGGCAGTCCGTCGAAGTATGCTATATCTTTCTTCGAATGATGTAAGATAATACAAGGCATACCAATTAATCCACGTTTAATAGTTTTATTTCTCATCTGAACTAATCCAGGTTTACGCATCTGACCTCGTAGGAACTGGCAGATAATACCTACCTCTGGATTAGTTAAGTGTTTAACTATATCAGCTATTGCAGACTTTGAGTATATGAAATCATCGTCATCTATGAACATAAACCAACCTTCATTAACTTGCTCTTTAAGCTCATTACAATATAAGTTCCAGTAGTAACCTTGCTCACCCTTCTGCACTCTAATCTTATCACACCAATCAGGGATATAATCACACTCAAAATCATAACTTACAATTACCCTGATATTCTTATACGTTTGTTGCTGGATAGATTGCAGACAACGCTGGAATAATATCGGACGCTGTGAAGTTCGGATCAGTATGTTAATTAGTGGTTGCATTAACTCTCTGTATTATTGCTTCAGATAATCGTTTCCCCACTATCCTATAATCAAACTTTCGAATAAGATCCAACGCATTCCCAGATAAGTACTTTGCATACTGCTCGTTACTCAGCAACTTCAATATCCCTGCTCGCATCCCAACACTATCACCTTCTTTAACTCTGATACAGGTGAAATCATCTATCGCAAACGAACTATTACAAGGTGTCTCTGTGCAGACTACAGGCACACCACAAGCCATTGCTTCAGCTACTGGGTTACACCACCCACCTCTAACGTGACCGTCAACAAATACCCGGCTATCGCATAGGAACTTCTTTAAGTCATCTTGCTTAATACCTTTACGGTAATATGATTTATTACTAATCTTACCTATTGCTTCAGCCACAGTCTTGCTATCCTTCCGAGGGCGTGGATCGTTTGACCAGGAAATATCAAACATCTTCTTTCTTACTACTGGTTTGAATTGAGTTGTATTGATACCACCGATTGACGGACCGCAATCAGGATTGAAGTACCTAATAATCTCTAACTGCCAATCAGAATCAGCAAGCGGCCAATAGTTAGTTATTAACTCATGGTGAACTGGAGAAACAAACTGCCCGTTAATTCTGGATTTATCAAACCCTAACATACAATAAGCTTTTACTTTCGCTTCAGCTCGTTTGAATAATTCGTAATATTTCTCATCAGGATCATCAATGAAGATTAAACAATCTAACGGCTTAATATTCTCATTACTCTCCCAGTTACATTTATTAGGCAACCAACCTAAGTCTTTACCGTGATCTGTGTAGATGGTTACATCGTGGCCTAACTCAGTAAGTACATTACCGTTTTCGATCACTTCTCTGACCGATCCGAAGATACCACCTGTTCGTATGAGGAAGCCGATTGTCATAGTTGTTGTTTAATCTGATATATCTTGACATTCTGAAATATCAAACGTCTTATCTAATCCGCCACCACTTAATACTAACTCTAATTGTGATGAATAATACCCATTATTAGAACCATACCCGGGAACTTTTACCGAATGACCTCTTACCGGAATTAGCTCTATACCATACCCATCAATCCTTTTAAAAAAAGTATCTGTAGATAAATCAAATTTTAATTTATCAAAATCATCAAGCGTTAAATGTTCAAATGATAACCAATGGTTCTCACAGCATTCTGATTCGTGGTTTGAATATAACTGTACGCCGTTATCAAATTCGATAGACTCTTTTTCTATTTTAACCACTACTGAATATTTCTTTTTCATACCTCTAAATTTTTCTTAATTACATCCTCCGTCATCCTCTTATGATACCCTCTTGTCACCCGCCCAATATACGGATCTAACAGCGAGCCAATATCAATCATAGTACAATCTTCGGGGCCGTCATAGATGACCGGAACTGATAGACGGGATGCTGCGAATAAAAATACTACATCCTTCTGGAAATCCTTAATCATATCCATCACAAATTCATACTCATCGAAACTATTCCTTGAACCTACTTCTATAAATCCCCACGACTTGTTAAACTTCCTTTTCTCCCAGTTACTCACCAACATAACATCCCTTCCCTGTAATGACCTAAAGAACGGGGCTAACTCACCCGCTTCTGAAGCGTTATGAAACACATCTGCATTGAGCCAATTATAATCTGGTATGATACTTTTGAACTCTGGGATAGTTAAACTATATGGCTGCAAAGCGTTATAATGCGACGGGTTTAAGTTGTCAACTATTGATCTGATTTTATTTGTCAACTCTGGGTAAACTTCATGCTCATTCTTACCGATTACAATATCGCTACCTAAGTAGCAATGAAACTCACCGTCACCGAAGCGAAGGAACTTAAAGTTCTCGCCAGCATCTAAACGACTACAGTAGAAAGATAGTGGGACATTCTGTATCATTTCTCATACATTGATTTTCCTTTAAACACCTCCGCAACCACAGGCTGAACTATCCCCCAACTTGTAACACCAGTAGATATTGAATCACGATCCTGCATGAACTGACGCACATCTGTTTTCTTACTGATTATTTTATTATCAGCTATCTTCTCGCCTTCAATCTCTAAGTAATTACAATACGCACTCTTCACAATTACATCATGTGCAAAGTTATCCAATACTTTATTAAAATCTTTACGATACACTAACGGATAATGCCCATCGAAGTTCTTAGTTGGTTTACCGAATGACTGCAACTGCTTCAATAACGGTCTTGCTCCTGATTCACCTACCGAAGCAAGATCACCATGATAATAATATTTGAAAGTCGGCGGCTCAAGTAAGAAAACATCATCGTTCATAAAATAAATCTCATCAGTATATTCTAACGCTGCCAGTATCTTATATTTGATCGTTAATTGTTTTCTGTTCGGTATATCTTCAACTCTTATCCAGGTTACGTTATCAATCCAGTCAGGTAACTTACTGCCTATGATCACAACTTCATTACCTCTGTAAAATCTTTCAATTGATCTTAGTGAGTACTTTAACTCTGAGTAGTCAGATTGGGATTTGAGGGGGTAGGCGATTGTCATTTTTGTGATATATTATACCATTCGATAAAAGAAATAACCGTATTCCACTGCCTATCTATCTCATAGTGCATGGCAATCCCAATAGTATTTATTTCATGGATCTTTTTAACTACTGGCATTAAATCATTCCATGAATAATCATAACTAAAATACGGGTCAATGTATCCGCCAACTTCTCTGCCATCTTCCATAATAATTACACAATCAGCCCAAACTTTTTGAGTTGATAACCCCATAAACTCTGCGATTAATTTATTTCCTTCTTGTGTAGTCATATCTTATCATTATTACTTATTTCTTGCATATCATGAACATCCTTAGCATTCCGAATATCCAACCCTTCACGTTTCTTGATCTCTATTGCCCATGTAGCAGGAACTGAATAAATAGTCCCGCCTAATTGAATATAGTGCAACTGGTTTGCTAAGTTGTAAAAGAGTTTTATGGTGAGTTGCTTACTCGTCATCATCATTAGCATTTCTTACAATAGCTATTGCAATAAACATAACCATTGCAACGGTATTAAACGCACATAGTATCAGTATAGCTGTTATCATCTTATATCGTAGCTCCTTATTTCAATCTTAAACAATGAATCAATCTTATCTATCGAACAAGTTGAAATCAATGTATCTGGTTTCTGATTGTAATATGGTTGCCAATCAACTCCTTTGATCTCTGCCGTAACAGTTCTCAAGTAGATCCATTCAGCAGTAAATCGCTTACTGATGATAAATACTTTCTTAGGCTGCCCTGGTATCTGTATATCTTCCCAGCCTTTACTACACGAACACAGTGAAGCAATGATGCAGCAGATTAGTATGAAGAGGGCGAAGCGCATAGTTTATCTTTTTTTGCTCACCTCTTCTGGATGTTGTTTCTTCATGTGCTGATGAAGATTTACAAATGATCTGTTACAGCAACTACAAACCCCGTTAGTTAATCTTTTCAACTTTTTATCTCGTTGTTTTATTTTTAATTCTAATTCTTTTTTAAGTTGTAATTTTTCAATTGCAGTATTAGCAAGTTCTTGTTCTTTTCTTTTTAACTCATCCCTTAGTTTTTCAGCTTCTGATTTTTGCGGATACCATTGTGTGTGTCCATTCGGGCAATAGAAAGTTTCGTGATTTTCCCTTAACTCTCTTTGCCTTCTTTCAGGTATTGCGTACTGAATACCACATGAAGCGCAACAGCAAGTTGCAAAAGTTGTTTCTATTGTAAACGTTGACATGGCAGATAGTTTAAATAGCCCCGATTACTCAGGGCTATCGGTTAAGTTGTTGGAGCATCTGGTACTATGTCATCAATACCTTGTACTTCTGCTTTCAAAGCATCGAAAGCTGCTTGTACTTCAGGCGTTACGTCATCGGCCGATTCAAGTGCTGCACCAAGATCATCAATTTTTTTAATGATCTCAGCTTTAGCTTTTGCTGCTTGTTCTTTTAGCGCAGTTAGTTGTAGAGCAAATTCTGATTGTTCCATTTTGATTTGTTTTAGAATATTAAAAATTGAATTGAGAGACTGTTTTATGTCCAACTCGTAACAATTATCATCTGCTACGATATGATGGTAGATGTGGATTCTCATAGTGATAAATTTACTAATTAATAACTATATTCAAATACGCCATACTTTAATCCGTCAGCATTACCTTGTTGCCAAATGTTTTTAGCGAATGGAACTAACCATGAAATATTACTTATAATATTTTCAGGTAAGTTATTACACTCTACCCATTCACATTTCTCATCAGTTAAAGATTCTACCCTTTCAGGATTATAACATATTGAAGTAAATATTTCAACATAATAATTTGAAGGATTTTTAATCCTGCCTATGTAAGTCCATTGTTCTGGTGAAATAGAAACTCCTGTTTCTTCTAAAAATTCTCTCGATACACAATCATTTGCAGATTCGCCTTTTTCAATTGATCCACCTGGAAAATTATATTTACCGGCTTGCCAGTTTGGTTTTGTTTTAAGAATTAACAAAACCTTTGTGAAGTCAGGTGTAAACAATGCGCCAATAGTGTACTTCTTCATAATCAGTATGACCCGTTAGCGATCTTCTCTGCATGGGCCGCAGCAGCTTTAATAGTTTCTACTTCAGATTTAATAGATTCGTTAAGAGCTGTAACAAGATCAACCCTTTCTTGCAACGGTAA
>Ga0137436_1000023_pt1 | contig 47509 bp, 60 predicted proteins | sample EasRivERMGT119_2_FD_102328 | JGI IMG/M metagenome (GOLD analysis project Ga0137436, IMG submission 102328) | Soil microbial communities from meander-bound floodplain in the East River, Colorado, USA - East River MetaG ERMGT119_2 | ecosystem: Environmental > Terrestrial > Soil > Floodplain ...
AAGCTCACTCAGTGGGCTACGGATGATGAACGGAAGGCCGTTGTCAACAGTGTGCGTAGACTTACGGCTACTGCACTCGATGAAATGCGCCGTCAGCTCGACTCGCAGATGATGCAGGTCGGTGATGGTGTAATCGGTGTAGTCACGACTGATACACCGGCTGGTGGTGCGAATGTAATCACGCTCACCACTGATGGATTCGGTGCGCGTCTGATGCGTTTTGGTCAGACTGTGCAAGTGTGGGATACTGGACTCGCTATCAAGCGTGGTGAAGGTACTATCTCTGCACATGATGTGGAGAATAAGACCATTTCCATCACTCCACAGATCGCTGCTGTGGCTCCTACCGATAAGATCGTCACATACGGTCTTGCGGCTCCTGCGTCCCTGCCTGCATTGTTTGGTGTGCCATATCATCACTCGAATGCATCCACTGGTACGTGGCTTGGCTTCTCACGAAACACGACTCCTGAGATTCGTGCCAATCGTGTGAATGCTGCTGGTAGTGCTCTGACGCTGCCGCTTCCACGTCTGTGCATCAACAAGATTGGTAATCGTGTGGGGATTGACAACAAGTTCAATCCTACTGCATGGTTGCATCCTTGTCAGATGCAGGCGTACGAGGAAATCGGTCAGCTTGTTTCCATCATACAGAAGACGACCAAGGAAGAAGGTCTGAATATGTATTTTGGAAACAACATGCAGTTGGCTGGTGCCAGCATGAAGGCCAGCTACTCATGGGATAAGACGCGCATTGACTTCATTGTCGATGAAGTGTGGGGCCGTGCAGAGATTCTGCCAATCGGCTTCTACACTACTGATGGAAGAAAGATCTTCGAGATTCGTGGTGCATCGGGTGGTGTAGCCGCGGCCGAAATCTTCTACATGGTGGTTGGTATGCAGACATTTGTCAGCAATCCTGCTGCATGTTCGTATATCGATAACTTGGCCGTACCAGTAGGATACTAAAATGGCAGCAGAATCCGATTGGCAACGGTATTTGCCGTGGGGCGCACCCTCGTCAACTATGGCATCAGCCGCAACACTTGTACCCGGTCCTGGGTTGACAGTGTTGACAGGTAATACGGCGATTACCACAATCACACCGCCTGTAACTAGCCCACACGCGATTTGTCTCGTATTCGCGGGTACGGCAGGTATTACAGCGGGAAATAACATTGCTAACACCAAAGCATCGGTCGCTGGTGAAGCAATGTTGCTTGTGTACAATACTTCAACTGCAAAATATCACGCAGTTGGTTAACTCGAATCATCAAGGTGGAGGTGGACGATGATTCCTGGTACAACGACTAAACTGTCAGAAAGCACTGTAGCAAGTGCAGCTTCAATCAGTGCTAAGTCTGACATCGTGAAAGTCACTGGAACAACACAGGTCAATACTATTCTACCCAATTTTGGGGGTGGATTTAGTGGAACTGTTGTGTTGATTCCAACTGACGGTGCTGTGATTCTTGGTACCTCTGGTAACATTTTGGTAGGTATCACGATGGCTCAGAATCGAGCTGTTACTCTGACCTTTGTGAAATCAACCGGAAAGTGGTACGTCGAATCAGGCGTCTAGCTTGTAGGCCCACTCCAAGAGTAATTAGATTGGAGTGGGCCACCTGCCCTAATTGTGGTGAAGATTGGTCATACATGACTGATCGGAAACACGCTAGTAATGTGGAATATTGTCCAGCATGTGAAGAAATAATGGACAATACGATTTTTAGGATTGAAAATGGAATCTTTGGAAAATGTAAACCGCCTCTTAGTAGACCGTTTCAGTAGTGATAGTTCTACTAATCAGGCTATTTGGCGTCTATCATGGAGTGATGATCAATTAGAGAAACGTAGAATGAATTGTACTCCTGAGGGGATTCAATTACTACATTCTGAAGTTTTTCTGGTAAAAAAGTATCCATACATTAAATCCAAGTGGGTATTGGAACGACTTGTAGTAATTCCTGATTTTCAGCAAGATGAATTACCAGTATCCAAATTAAGTTACGAACCGATATACACGTTCGATATATTTCCTTCGATGCAGGCTATCCTATTCATCGTTGACACGGTGTATGCGGCTTTAGGCAAAAAGTCTATGGCTAAGTACGTCGATCCTGATACGTCAGAAGAAGTTAGACAGAATCGAATCAAAGAACTTCACCAGGAATTATTCGGTAACGAAACTGACGTAGGTGATGCGCTCGCATACAAGCAGGGCGTAACAGTTCCCAGAAATTACGGAGATGAGTGATGATTACAGTTGGTGAATTTCCAGGTATACATGGACAGAATCGTAGACTTATTCCTGCGCCAAAAAATCCATTGGATAAGTCCACTATCGTTTCAATCTTTCCAAAAAGAATTCAGGAGCGTAAAGCTACAGTATCACCAGGTCTATTCGATGTGCCTCCTGGTAGTTTCGATAAACCTAGCTGCCTAATCGTAGGTACATCGAGCTGGTGGAAAGAGATTGATGATACACAGCCATTACTCGAAATCCCTGTATCATCTATTTCAGTAGCCGATTCAGTTGTGAAAGATTACTGTAACGGATTACTTGCATGTAACATGTCAGATCAGATGCCGGGCTTGTTCTATTTGCCTGGTGAATGGAATGCAGAAAGTGTAAAGAAGGAACATCAGCCAATCATACTCAAGTACTTGGCATTTCAAAGGAAGTGGTTCCTAGAGCTAGTTCGTATCGCTGATATTCTGTGGTCAAGGAGTAATGGTAATCCACTCTCAATATCAGAGGATGCGCGGCTTGCATGTAAGGAACTGAATATCACTCAAAAGCCCTGGCTTGGCGATCTGCAAACTGCCGAATTAGTTCGATGTGTTGCATGTGGTTCACTGAGGAATGGTCAATTCCCTGTATGTCCGACATGTAAGGCTGTGGCGGACCCTGAACTGGCAAAGCGTCTAAACATCCAATTCGCGCAGTAGGAGATGTGGCAGTAGCTCGCTGGGCATTACGATTCTAACTCTCCTGGTCGTAATCGAGTTACTGCCACTTTTTACATATGTCTACCACATCATTAACAGCAGGTCAAGTGATGGACCGTTCAGCGGCTCTGTTAAATGATCCTGCGAAAACAGATTACACGTATATTGCACAACTTCCCTATCTAAATATAGCTATTGATGAATTATCTGAAAATCTAGAGGAATCTAATGCTTCGCCTAGTAATTTAACTTCGGCTGCTATCATTCTACCAGTAGGTAAGAACATGTTAACTCCAACTGAACATGTTGATACACCACATTACCCAGTTGATTTGGTTGAAATTCAATCAGTTGGTGAGCGTGTAGCAGGTAGTTCGGATTCATTCATTAATTTGGTTCGTAAGGAATTCTTGCAACATTTCCCTATTAGTAGTTCACTAATGTACTGGATGTGGGAAGATCAATGTATCAAATTCAATCCGAATGGATGTAGTGGACCGAGGGAAATTCAATTGAAGTATGTTCGTCAGCCTATTCAGTTGGCATCTGATGATACTTCAATTATTGGAACTATTGGATCGCGCTCATTCCTCGCTTATAAAACTGCTGCACTATGTAGTATGTTCATCGGTGAGAATCAGACGCGCGCCGATATATTAAATACTGAGGCTGCTCAAGCGATGGAAAGATTACTCGGAATAGGAAATAAGGGTAGACAGGAGATATTCACTCGACGGCGCCCGTTCCGGGCGAGTTACAAAGCCAGAGGAGTGATGTAATGCCGGGCATTAGGGATCATGAACCTGTTATAATAGAGGAATTCAACGGGTGGTGGAAGCGTGGGGATGATGAATCTTGTCCTCTTGATCATTTCATCATGGCTGATAATGTTCAATATAGTAATTCAGCCGTAATGACTCGTGATTGGCTCGATACCTACCAAAAGAATATCACTCCACTCAAGAAAATCACTCGAATATACAATTATGTGATGCAAAAGGGTCAATCTCTCTTAGTTTTGAGAGAAGGTGGTGATATATTTCATATAATTGATAAACAAACTATGTTCGGACCTATTCTAAGCATTTCAACGATGGAAGATTTTGGATTTGTGGCGGTGAATGGATATGCTTACATCACTCCATTCAAGAATTACGTCAATACACTAGGTAAAAATGTTCAATTAGGTGTAAAAGGCGAGTTCATGTATGTTTATAAGGGTGATGGAACTAATGCACGTAAAGCAGCTGGACAACCACCTATAAATGGTATATTAGGTTCACCGGAAACTGCTAAGAAGCCATTCATTGCACATAATACTACGACTGATGGAAAGATGTTCGCCGGGATTCATGTATTCGCTGTGGCATTTAATGGTGGGCCTCTTGGTCCACTACCCATATTTCCTGTAGTCGATGCACCGGGTGGTAAACAGATTCAATTAGAGAATATACCGATTGGACCTGTTGGAACTACTTCTAGAACTGTGGTAGGAACTCAGGCAATTGCACATGATGTATATAAGGATGCAAATCAATCTACATACACGTATTATGTCGTAGAAGTTATTCCAGATAATACAACGACTAATAAAATCGTTGATATTGCGGATGATGATACATCTGGTACGCATCCAATCTATACGCCCGGAGCTGGTACTCCTCCACCTGATGATGGTGGTCTATTAGTTCAGCAAGCTACTACTGAGGGATTCTGTGATTTCGGTTATCATCTAGTCGCCGTAGTATATGAGACTGATACGGGCTATTTAACTGCACCAGGACCAGAACGATTCGGCGCGTGTACTTACACGGACGTTAAGAAGGCTGTAAAAGTATCACATATTCCAGTTTCACCGGATTCATTTGTTACGAAACGTCATTTAGTATCGACGAAGTGGATTCCTGAATACAATGGCGATCAGAAAGGATATCAGTTTTTCTTTATACCTGAAGGTAAAATTGATGATAATACAACTACGACTAAGGAAGTATCTTACTATGATGCAGACTTACTTGAGGATGCTTCACATCTTATAGATCAATTTCCTGAAATAGCTGCCGGAGTAAGTCTAACTACATATCATGGTCGATTAGTTCTAGTAGGTGAGAATACATATCCTAAGAAGGAAGATGGTACAGAGGATATTGCACAACCTGATAATCGATCTGTCGCTCGTGTAAGTGAACCGGGTGAACCGGAATCCATCGATAAAGTGGAAGGATTAATCATAGCTCCGTTAGATGGTAATGCATTAACTAATGCTCAGGAAATGCGTGATGTACTCTATCTTTTCAAAGACACACGAACGATAGCTTACGTCGATAACGAAGACGTACCATCATCGTGGCTCCCTGAAAAGGTGGATGAAGGTATTGGTGCAAGTGTTCATGGTATTGGTACTGTCCTCGATACTGGTGGTGTTAACGTTGATTATCTTCTTATTGTTGATTGGTCTGGTTTAATGTTATTCAATGGAACATATGCTAGACCGGAATTAACTTTCAAAATTGAGGATTACTGGCTTTCATTGAATCGGAATGAATTTCGATTTATGCAAATAATCAATGATTCGATCAGTAAGAAGTTATGGATTACATTACCTCCACCTAATCGACATATGATGCTTTATATGGATTATGGAAATGGATTAAGTCCTGATAAGGTGAAATGGGCTAGATGGATTTTTGATGCACAGATTACTGCTGTTGCATTGATTGAAACGAACAAGGTAATTCTCGGAGCATCGGCAGGAGTATAGATACAATGTCACTTCAAGTCTTGTATTCATTTGATCACATTGCTACTGCTGATCTGTTAGCATTACCTAGAGTTGTATCTGTTGCTTCCGGTGGTGCTATTGCCGCATCGAGTGGCAGAGATGGTAGTCCTTGCTTTACTACTACTGATGGTATTGGTGCCTTTTCTACTAGTATGGGTCTTGTAATTGCAATAAATAATCATGCTGATGTTACATTCGGAGCATGGATAGTTATAGAAAGTACACCTGCTCCTGGTAAACCACTCATTATTTTTGGTAATCCTGATGCAACTATTTCTAATTCTTCAAATAATCAAGTTACTATAGTTGCTGAACCTGATGGTTCATTGAAAGCACATAGATCATATCCAGGTGTTGCTAACGGTGCTTTACTTGGAACTAGTCCTGCCGGAACAATTACATTTGGTATTAACGCATCCTATTATATTGAAGCAAGAGTTGTAATTGGATCTTCTGGTTCTGTTGTTGTTAGAGTTAACGAAGCAATAGTTATTAATGTAACTAATGTTGATACACAAGTTAATTCAGTTCCTGATATAAGTTTCATATCATTGGGAAATCCACAAAGTACGGATAAAACTAGATACGATGATATGTATATTGCTACGGGTGAGAATACCGGAGATGATTGGATTGGATTCAAAGGTATTCTAAAGATTAAAGGATTACTAGCTACAGGAGCGGGCGCACTCACTCAATGGACTCCATCGGTTCCATCAGGTGTGAACTATCAGAACGTCGATGAACCTACTCCTAATCCAACTGATTACAATGATGCGACTACGGTGGGATTAATCGATCTATATGAAATAGAAGATGTTTCATTTGATCCTCTTGCAATTCAAGTCGATCTTTACATGAAGAAATTGGATGCTGGACCTAGTTCAGTAGGTCATGTACTTAGAACTGGTGGAGCTAATTTCATTAGTTCTGAATCACAGACTTTATCGCCAGATTTCAAGTATTATAGGAAGGTCTATACTACTGTTCCGTCTGGTGGTGCATGGACTATGGCTAGTTTCAATGCAATTCAAGCAGGTCCAATTAAGGCTGTGTAATGGCGACTAGATTTTATCTAAATAATTCAAATTCATTATTTGTTCCTGCTACTATACGCGGAGCTTGGAATGCTACTCCAAGTTCGCGTGCATTTATGTTGGGAACTGATAAATATGGTGGATTAATAACTTCAATTGCTGAATCGGAAGCTGTATCTACTGCTCCTTATAGTGTTCTAATATTAAGAGGAATTTCATCTAAATTACAAGCACAAGCTATTTCGGGATACATGGACGTTGTTTTAGGTGTTAGACAAGCTCGTAGTACATCAAATTTTTATTGGCATATTCATGTTTATGTTACACAAGGAGATACTGATACTGTAAGAGGAATCTTAGTAAATAATTATGTTGAAAATACTACTAATACTTGGACTACTACAGCGAAAGGAACATCATTTCAATTTGCCGTACCAATTAGTCCTCTTGCTATAACAGCTAATGATAGAATAGTTATTGAAATTGGATTTGTTGCTAGAAATGTTACTACTACGTCGGAATCTGGTACAATTTATTACGGAACTAAAACTGGAGTTACAATAGATGATGCTCCAGATTTGGCAGTTACTAGTACTCAAGTATCAACTAATGCAGGATTCATTGATTTTACTCAAACACTATTATTTCAAGTAATTCCTGAAGAAATTGGACATATTGGAGTTCAATCAGTTGAAGATGCTCCATCAGCATTATCAAGAGTTTCACATCAACAAATTCAGACGGCAGAAATAACTAGACCTGCTACTGAAATTGCACATATAATTATTCAGGCAGTAGAAATAAATCGACCACCTATTGTACTAGGAGATATTTCAGGAATATACTTCATTAATCCACTTAAAGCAAATAAACGTGATTCTTATTATGATGCTGATAGAAAAGTTCCGAATCCAACGATACGCACCGCATTATTGGGGGATTAATGGCTAAGGGAGCAGCTTTAAGTGAAGGTTCGAGTGGTGAAAATATTCAACATTTCGCCGCGATACGTGTTCGTGTGAATGGAACAGGTAATTTGAAGATGCGTGTATCGTCACTTGATAACGTACGTTCAAAGGATCTAGTTTCATTCACTATGGCTACTGCGAATCGAATCATTCCGACTAGATTAGTGAATTTTCAAGAACAGCGCGCATCATTTGAGCTGAAAACTACTGAAATCGATGAATATTTCAAAATCAATAGAATCGTCATATTCATGAAGGAAATGTACACATCATATCCAGGAAGTTAATTAAGTGGCATTTAAGCCTCCGAAGAAGCCAGTACAGTTCGCACATCTCAAGCAAACTCTGTCTACTGCGGACCCTGATAATGCATTATATCAAACTGTTCAGGCAATAATCGAGAAATTAACTCAATTTCAAAATCAAGAAACTGAGGAAAAAACTAAATTAAAGGATGCTATATCATCTATTAGTGGTGGCGGTAGTGGTGGTGGTACTCCTATTGGTGGTAATTTAACTGCAACTTATATAACAAAGGCCAATGAAACAGCAGATTTATCTAATTCAATTCAATTATTAGCTGGTACTAACATTACATTCGATGATACTGTTGCTAATCAGAGAACTATTAATTCATTTGGTGGTTCTTCGGTAAGTAATTATTATGATAGTCCATTAACTGATGGTGATTTAATTGAAACTGAATTGATTTTTGCGGCTGGTGAATGTATCATTGTTCAGGTTCCGACATGAGACTTCAGGACGTAATTTTACGTGGTTTAGCTGCATCGAAACCTGTTGCTACAGATGTGGCACCTGGTACATTGTACTATTCAACTGACACATCAATCACTGAACGATCAGATGGAACTACATGGCAATCATTCAATGATAGTGGTAGTGTTAGTACAGTCAGAAGACAGGTCACATTCATAATCGATGGCGGCGCATCAGTAATTACGACGGGTGTAAAGGGATTCATTTCACTTCCATTAGCCGGAACATGGAAAAAATGGAGGCTTCTGTCTATCGACGGAGCTGCAACAGTTGGATCGATTGTCATTGATGTGTGGAAAGATACATATACAAATTATCCACCTGCCGTAGCCGATACAATCACTGCATCAGCTAAACCAACACTAAGTGCTATGAATAAGAATGAAAGTTCTACGTTAACAGGATGGACTACGGCATTTAGCGTGGGTGATATACTTGGATTTAACGTGGATTCAGTGACAACTCTTACAAAAATATCTCTTGTATTGGAGTTCGAATAATGGCATTCGTCGAATTCTTAAATAAACTTGGTTTGGCTATAACTCCATTTAGTCAGATTACTGAACCAACTATTTATTCTTCAACTACTATTAATGCAGCGGGTGAAAGTACTGGTTTTGTTGGTAGAATATATCTTCCTGGTGGAACTGGAACTAGTAAAACAATTTCATCTGCTGGCGGAAAAATTTGGTTTTTTCCAGCTACAGTTGCTTGGGCATCAGCTGGAAGTACTATACGAGTAGGAATTCAGGATGTTAATACTGGAACCGGATTAGAAGATGGAACTTATGATGTATTTGATGATTTAATACAAGGAGTTGATACACTTGTAACAAGTACAATAAAAGAAGTAATTATGTCGTCAGGAACTAAAACGATTGCTCATGGTGATTTAATTGCAGTTGTAATGGAAATGACAGTACGAAATGGAACTGATTCAGTTAACATAAATCGTCTAATTTCATCATATAATTTTCCGTATAGTACTGGAGATACTGGTACTTTAATTAAAGTTGATGCTGGACCATTATGTGCAATTCAATTTGATGATGGTACAATTGGTCATTTTGGTGATTGGACTATGATAGTTGGTCAAACACTTCAAACAGTTAATTCAGGTTCAACTCCTGATGAATATGCTATGGTATTTCAATTTCCTTTCAAATGTACAATTAATGCTTTAATTTTACGTATAGGTGAAATTGATGCAGGTGAAGAAGCAACTGCACATTTAATAAAAGATCCATTCGGAGCTATCACTAATTTACAAACTGTAACAATTAATTCAGCTTTAATGGCTCAAGCTTCTACTAATATTTCTAATACTATAATGGATATTCCTGAAACTACGATAGAAGCTAATACTGAATATGCAGTATCATATAGACCTACTACAACTGGACCTCGAATAATTAGATTACTTACATTGGCTAATACCAATTTTAGATTAGCAAATTCATTCACTGTTTTAGGTGCGTCCCGAACTGATTTGGGTGCATTTGCTAGTAGTACTACTGTTATTCCAGATTTAGGAGTTAGAATTAATAAAATTGATGTTAGTAGTGGTGGTGGTGGTGAGACTTCAGTTGCTTACATAGGATAAACATGATTGCACAAGATTATCGTAAAACAAAAGAAACACATCAAATTGGGTTATCTACAGATAAACCTAATGCAGTGGATGTGTTGACTGGAACTTTATATTTTTCAACTGATACCAATATATTAGAACGATCTGATGGTATAGTATGGGAATTATATTCTTCATCGGATACTATAGGCACAGGTAATGTCACTGGTCCTCTTTCATCCGTCGTGGATCGTGTCGCAACATATGCTAGTACGACCGGCAAAGTTATCAAGGATAGTGGCATTCTAAGTACAGATATTGCACGTAAAAGTGTAACTAATACTTTTAATGCTGGTCAAGAAATAGCTGCTGCATCACCAACAATATGGCTTCGTGAAACTGATCAACCTGCTGATCAGCGGTTATGGTCATTCACATCTCTAGATCAAACATTCCAAATTTGGCCACTGACGGATGTTGGTGAGCAAATTAATACTGGATTGGCACTCAATCGTGCCGGTAATATAAGTGTCGCAGGTACTGTACTAGCAGCTGGTCTATCTACTACACCACTTAATGCATCTCAATTAACTTCAGGAACTGTGGATAATAATCGTCTATCAACTAATGTTGCTAAGAAAGATAGTAATAATAATTTTACTGCTCCACAAACAATTAATGGAGCATTGACTGCTACTGGATTAATCAGTGGTAGTGTTGATGCTACTTTCGGGGCTGCAGTACGTGCTGGTACGGGCTTATATGAACGGGGTCGTACTCCGGCAGTAGGTGAATGGATTAATGTTCCATTCAATGCAGCTAATTTCACTACACCTACGGCAGGAGCTACATTTGTAGTAACTGGAGCTAATTATTTCTATACATTAGTTGGTAAAACGGTATGTCTTTCATTAGTTATAGGTGGTGGACAAGCAACAATTACAGGAGCACCTGTTCGATTTCATATAACTCTTCCAATTGCTTCTAATCAATCTCATGGCGTACCTTTTTCTTATTATGCATCAGGTCATGGTACAGGAATTTGCTTTACTAGTGGAACTGTATTAGATTTACTTCGTGATGTGACAGGTTTAACATATCCGGCTGGTGCAGTTTCTCTAGCTTTACAAATTATGTATTCGATCGCTTAACATAGGATAAAGAACATGGCATGGGGTGATGACGCTCGTAGCCGTAATCAAGTAGATTACGCCCAGAATCAGATGGGTGCCGCGAATCAGTATGCCCAGAATCAAATGGGTAATGCTAATGCGCGGTCTGGTGGTCAGATCGACTATCAGCGTAATCGATTTGAACAACAGCAAAATCCCATAATGGAGCAGTTTGCCCGTAATTATGGGCAGGGCACCGAACAGGGGATGGGTGATTATACCGACATCATGAATCGGTATCGTCAGCTATATACTGCTGCGGGTACACCCGAAGATGGTGGGGGCGGTGGAGGTGGTGGGGGTGGATATGGTATGGTTGATCCATATCTTATCAACGTCAAAGATCCATTCAACTCCTATGCTGGCTATCAGGAGTTCTCTCAGACAGGTGGATATAGTCCTGATGATGTCGCGAATATGCGCGCTCGTGGGATCTCGCCCATTAGAGCTGCCTACGCGAATGCTCAGAGAGGTATATCCAGACAGCGATCACTACAGGGTGGATATTCACCTAATGCTACCGCATCTATGGCTCGAATGGCGCGTGAACAGGGGCAGGCTGGAGCCGATGCTACACAGAATGTAGAAGCGGGATTAGCTCAGATGCGTAATCAGGGCAGACTAGCCGGACTAGGTGGAATGACTGATGTAGAGAAAGAACGCTATGCAATGGACTATAAGCAGCAGGTGTATAATGCACAGGCACAGGCTTCCGCTGCTTCTCAGAATGCTAGTGCTGCTGGAGCTAACGCTGCTGCTAGTAGGGCTAGTGCTGAAGCTAATACAGGAAATCAATTCAAAGCTCTGAGTGGAATGACTAATCTGTATGGAACTACACCGGGCATGGCTGATACATTCGGTCGTCAGGTACTCGGTGGACTAGATACTGGTGCTCAATTTGGTACTGGTGTGATGGGTGCTGAGAACAATCGTGCCAATACAATAGGTCAGGGTGCTACTGGATATCAACAGAATGTAGGTCAGGGCCAGATAGGATTAATGGGTGGTAGAAATCAAGCTAGTTCTCAGCCTGGTAATCTCGAAAGAGGTGTCAATCTAGCAGGTACTATTGCTAATGCAGCAGCTCCGTGGGTAGACTACTTCGGTAATCGTAATAGACAGACTCAACCTGTGATTCAATCTAGGCCCACTTCTCCTGCAATTCTACCTAATCGTGCTCCAGTTTATCAGAATCGACCATAGGAGATATCATGGGCCAAACATTCGGTCGATTCAATACTGAAAGACCACGTGAACAGAAGATATTTGATACCTTCGAGAACATTGGTCCTACAGACTATGAGTTTAATTCCGATCATCCATTCGGTTCATCTGAAGGTGATTATGGCTTCGGAATGGACCCCTATGATGAACCTAGAGCAAGGAATTTCAATCTATTAGGTGATCAATTTGAGAATCCATTTGGATCATCTGATGATGACTATGGATTCTCTATGGATTCACCATTTGGAAGTAATTTTGGTCAAGGTAATCTAGGTAAGATAGGTGAACAGGCTGCGCAACCATTGACACCTACTAGTAGACTGACCAATCAGAAGCAATTCGATGATTTATATCATCCTGAATCGGCTGCATCAAATCGATTCAATGATCTGATTAGTCAGTTTCCACAGCGTAAGGGACCAAGCTTAGGACGTACTATAGTAGCTAGTGGTATGAGTTTAACTAATCCTGAAGGTGGTCAGAAATTCCTTGAAACTCCTCATCTACGTGATCTAGCTGATTGGAAGGCACAGATTGAACCAGCTCAGAAGGCTGCTGATCTAGAACGTACTACTAACGTGAATGAACGTCAATATGCATATCAAACACGTCAAGCCGAACTAGCTGAAGGAAGAAATGAAATTGCCAGAGATAGAGCTGAAGTATATCGACTTGCTCAAATGAAAAATCAATATACATTTGATACTAAAGGTGAATATATAATTGCAATGAATAAAGATACTGGTGTAGCTACTCCAACTCAAATAAAAACTAGTAATTTAAGTGATATGGATAAAGCTATGTTGACTAGAGAAACTCAATTGCAGGTACAGGAATCACGTAATCAGGGTGCATTGGATGTTAAACGGGCTGAACCTGGATATAATCCATCTGAATCACCAAATCAGCGAAAAATCGCTAGAGCAGGTGTAGCTGAAAAATATCTCAATTCAATCGAATATGGATCATTTGTTAAGAAAGATGCTACTGGTGGGGGCTTTACATTAGTGAAACCTGCTGAACGTAGTGGATTCTTCAATGATATGCTTGGAAGAACAGGACAACCAGTTCCAGGTACACCAACTAATGCACAATATCGTAGAATGTACATAGATATTTATGGTGAGGAACCACCTACATCTCATTATGATACTGATGAACCCACTCCTAGACCTACTACTCCTCAATTTGGCAATACTACTCCAACTAGACCGAATGGACCTGTATCAGAGGGGCCAGATCCTGATGAGGGTTTACCACGTACTCCTATGACTCCGGGCTTGATACCTGAAGGAACCATTCAAATAAAGAATGGTAAGAAGCGAGTGATGGGCAAAAACGGCGCGTGGATTTACGAGTAATTATCATGCCACAAGGTGTACGTACTTCAATTAGTGGTGGATCGGATGACGGCTGGACGACTATATATACGCCCCCGTCCAATCAATCATCATTCAATCAACCGGATGACGATGATGAGGGCTGGGAAACAATATACAGTCCATCACCCATATTTGGTCAATACAATACTGGTGGTATTGACTACAATAACTCATTTCAGCGACTTCATCCTCAGGAATATGAGGATCTGTATAGTGGTGGATTCGAGGGTGCGCCTCCATTAAGTCAATGGGGTGAGCGCGAACCTACATGGCCTGAAGCTATTAGAGCTGGTGCTACTCGTGTTATACCTGCTGTTGCTGGTAGTATTGGTGGCGGCATGGTTGGTGGTCTGTGGGGTGGTGCAGCAGGTGGTGGTACAGGTGCATTAGTAGGATCGGAATATGCACAAAGATACGAACTAGAACATGGATTACGCCGGAATTATAATCCTTGGTTGACTGCTGTAGAAACTCTTGGGGGTGCTATTAATCCTGGTGGTGCTGGACCAATTGCAGGTGCTAGTGCCAAGGAAATAGCTAAGTGGGCAGCTAAACGAAAGGCTATTGATGCAGTTACAGGTGGTGGACTAAATGTAGCTAGTACTATTGGAACATCACTGGCTGAAAAAGGTGAAATGCCATCAGTAGGTCAAGGTCTATCATCCTTTGGGATTGGTACGGCACTTGGTTATGGAACAAGTAAATATTTTACTGGCCGTCATGTAAATAAACTTCTGGGTAAATTAGGTGCTGAGGAAATTACATCTAAGTTAGGTCAAGCTGCTCCTACGCCCACAATCACTCCCGATATTCCTCCTGCCGCTGCATCAGGACTACCACCCGGAGTACGTGAAATCATTCCGGGTCTGGTTGAAATTACTCATCCTAATGATGCTAGTGTAGCTCTATTAATAAAGCAGGGATATAAGCCTGCTGGCACGAGTATTAATGGTAAACCCCAGATGGTATTAGGTACGCCCGTCGGTGGTGCGCAACCTGTACCCGGAACTACTGTAAATACTGGTGCTCCTGGTGAAGTTGTTGTACTAAATGATCCTAGTAAGCAGGATCGAATAAAGATGGAATCTCGTGGATTTGTAATAGATAAGATAGATGAAGTACTTGATGCAGATGGAGCAGTACAGAGCTACAATGTAACATTCCGTAAGGGTCAACCATCAGCAGTCGCACCTGCCCCTCCTGCGGCACCTCCACCTCCTGATATTCCATTACAGCCACCACCTACTGAATATCCCCTACAGACACCTAATCCACAAGGTCCACAGATTGATCTACCACTACGATCACCGGGACAAGGTGACTATCCATTACAGACATCACGACCATATGGACCTGATCCTGATCAACCATTAAATATTCAACCACGTGGGAATGAATTCGGTGACTTCCCTACATATGATCAGCCTATCGGACCACAGAATTATGAACTACCACTGACTACACAGATAGGACCAGACTATCCTCGTCAATCGCCGGGTGTACCTCCTTCAGAATTACCATTGAATCAGGCTCCTGGTGTACCTCCGTCTGATTTACCCCTCAATACACCACAAGCTAATGCAATACGTCAGATAGAGGAACAGATTCAAGCTACGTTTGCGCAGCTTCGGAGTGATCCCAATAATCCTGCACTCATACAGCAGGTTCGCGCACTATACGCAGCTAAGCGTCGTCTACTGATGATGGATCAGCCTATGCGTCCACCTGCTCCACCTCCGCAAGAGATGGGTGGGATGAATTTGGATGCTATGAGTCCAGTTCCATTTCCACCTACTAGATCTCCACGTGAAGGATGGGGTGGTGGATCTATGTCATTAGCTGAGCCTCCTGTATTAGATTTGGATGCGATGCGCGCCGCTCAGATACCGGAGCCGGGTCCACGTATTCAACAGCATGAAGGACTAAATCTCGATCTGATGCCTGTGAATGAAGCACCTAGAGGCATGGCACCTGATGGTCAGCCGTGGTCTAGTCCAAATAGAATTAATATGACTGCCGCTAGACGTACTGGACTAGAGGATCTACCTATCGAACAGTTGGATAGAGCATTAGAGAGTGGTGATCCTAACATACGTGGAGCTGCGTTAGCTGAAGTACAGCGTCGTTCTAAAGGACCAGTTGAATACAGTGAATCAGTATTCCAAGATAGGAATGCTGAGCCATCCAGTCCACTTACTAGGGAATCATCATTCTGGAGAGATGAAAGGGGTTCAATTGGTGAACCACCTAAATATAAGAATGTTACTGCACAGAATTGGTATGACTACATGAAGCAGTTGGACTCCGAGGGAGCACCTGATACTGCATATCGTGACATCATGTCTACTGCCGGTAAAGCAGGATTGAAGCGTGGTGAAACATGGCGTGGTAAGGTATTGAAAGCAATTGATTATTTCGAGTCATTTGCGAAAGATGATAAGGGTGAATTCGATCCAGTCGCAATCATTACGAATTTGAGAAAGAAACTAGGACGTGAACCTACTGATGCTGAGATAGTCATGGCTACTGATAGAGCCAAGCGATTTGAAGGTAGTGATCTACCATTACAGCCAGGTACCCGAACTGGTGACTTGACTACATTCCCATCGACTAAATTCGATTACTATAGATTACCTGATGGTCGAGTGATTCCAACTGATGCGACTGCAACGAAGGGCGCACCTACTACTGGATTCACTACTAAAGATGGTAAGCAGGTCACAGCTACTCTAATGAATGCAGCCGAACAGACTGATGCATCAGGTAGACCCAAGCTAGGTTCACCGTTGCTACGTGATACTAATATCGGTGACTATGTGAATGAAATAAAGGATCGTATTGCAACGAATAAGGGTAATATTGATGCCGATGAAGAAGGATTCGGTAAATTAGTGAATGCTGCTCGTGAAAGGATGGCTAAGGAGAAAGATCCAGCAGTAATCAAGGACAATTTGGAACGAATGAATGCACAGAGATTGAATTCAGAGCGACGTGGTACTCGTGATGAAAAAGTTGTAATGACTGTAGTGTGGAAGGCTGCTAAGGACCGATATGACGAGGTATTCGGTAAGCTCAAGACTGATGATCTTCCATTGAATGAACCACCTCCATCTGTGCAGAATCAGACTGGGCCTAATGAATGGGACTTTACTAAAAAGGATAAACCATATGGATTATTACCGGATGATGCTTTACAATCTCCTTATGGTGAAGATGTATTCCCTGGAGAATTTCCTGATGATGTAGATACTGGATTTAGATCATTTCCATCTAAAGGCAAACCTGGTAGTGAGAATATTAAATATCTAAGTGATGAACCACACGGACCTGGTGATTTTACAGTTCCGGACGATAGAATAACTAACCAGAATATTACACCAGAGGAACGAGCTAAGTTGATGGATACTATCAGGAATACACCTGAGTATCCACGCGCAGCTCGACCCGGTGATACTCCATCTAAGGCACCTAATGATCCAATCACTTCACTGTCACTAATCAAGAAGTTAATAGCTGATGATACTGGATCAGTAGATATAGAAAATCATCTCAAGGCATTAGGTAGGGTAGCTGGAGAAGTAGTTGAAATTCCACGTGGTCTATTGACTGCACTCGATCTATCAGCTACATTACGTCAGGGACTTCCACTTGTTGGAACTAAAGCATGGAATAAAGCATGGGGTCCAATGGTTAGTGCATTGGGGAGTGATCGCGCCTATAAGTCTGTCATGCAGGAGATACTTGATAGACCTATGTTCGTAGCTGACCCTGTGACTGGTGTATCATGGGCTAAGAAGCATGGAATGGATATACTTGACTTGGACGCACATTCGCTCACTTCACGTGAGGAAGGATTCGCATCTAAATTCGTGAACTCAATACCGGGATTCCGTGCATCCAATCGTGCTTACTCGGCATTCCTAAATTCACTACGCGCCGGTACATTCGAGAAGTTAGTCGCTGATGCATCAGGTGCGTCTATGGGTAACATCATGGACGATCCACTACGTAATCCTAAGTTGGCTAGAGAGATAGCCGATTATGTGAATACAGCTACTGGGCGTGGTCCACTCAAGTTATCATTCCTTGGAGAAAAGGAACATAGCTTAGAGAAGATGGCTCCGATACTAGCTCGTGCGCTATTCTCACCACGACTGATGGCATCACGTGTACGTATGCTCAGTCCGGGTACATATGCGAATGCTGCTCCATTCGTTCGACGACAGTATCTAGAATCGATGGCTAGAACTGCTGGCGCGTGGATGACATTCGCTGGACTAGGTGCTATGGCAGGTGGTGATGTTAACTATTGGGACCCAACTAGTGCTGACTTTATGAAAGTCAGATTTGGTAACACTAGAATAGATCCTGGTGGTGGGTTCCAACAGTACTTGACAGCATTTGCTAGGAATATGACTGGATGGTTTACTTCGTCTGAGGGTAGACCGTTTGAACTTGGTGCGGGGTATAGAGCAGAGAGTAGAGAAGAAGTAACTGAGAGATTTGGTGAGAATAAGTTCGCTCCTGTTCCTAAACTTTTCTGGGATTTGGCGAAAGCTACTCAATATCGATCAGTATTTTTGGGGGATAGATTAACTCAGCTAATCCCTCCAATGATTATGCAAGATGGCTATGAAATAGCTCAGAAGAATCCTGATCTATTCTTCTTTTTGATGCCCTTCGTAGGATTAGGCATGGGCACACAGACTTATGAGGCGGGTGAAGTAGAGAGTCGATTCATTCCTCCTGAACAAGACTACGAATATAAGGGTGGTTCTGTATTTAGCCAGCACCCATTCCATCCGGGTGGTGCTATGTATTGGGGGCCGAATTAGATTCTTCAACATCGTAAATAGCAGGACGCGCCTTCCGACACTTAGGGTCCGCGCACTTCTTATTACGACCGAAATTAGTTAAATTGCAATCAGGACACTTCCAATGTTTACAATTTAGATACCACTTAATGAAATCAATTCTCTGTGCATTCATTTCATCAAATTGTACCTCCTCACGCGCCGTTGGTATATCTATTGTCATGGCTGCTCCTGACGGCAGGCGGCGAGATAGATGCAGTCATCAGCGTGCCGCAGATCGTCGTTGCCGTATGACCACAGGTGGCGGCAGTAAAAGCACATCCGCGCGCCATCCGATGAACGTTGAAACTCCGGACCTACGGCCAATAATCGAGTCAATAGGTCAGCCAGCGCGAGATCCGGCTGGGGGGATGCCTCCTGCGCGGTGAGGGCGGCTGCCATGTCCGCACCGTATTTTAGTAACGTGCCGACGTTGCCGCGTCCATTGGAATAGTCCTGCACAGCTTGTGACCACTGCTCTCTGAGCGTCTGGTACGTATCCATATTATTTATTCTTGCCTGAGAAGAAATGATCTAAGTCCTTAGCTTCTAGATCAGGCATAGAATAGATTATCTGATTCCCAATCGACTTGGTACTTATCATACCCGATTGGTCGAAGGACTGCATGATATCATCGAACTCCATCGCAGTCCCATAATGTGCCCACATCTTCTTCAGTAACATCGTCCTACTGATTTGCCTAGATTCCCTCGATAGTATCTCCTTTATTATCATCCCCTTAATCAGCCTCGCATCAGATAGTCCCTTCTTTCCGTGCGTCATCTCACGCACGTTCCCAATCAGTTTCTGACAATACTCGATAGCTAGTTCCATCGATGCATCGTCGATGTATAGCTCCGGGCTGCGCGCTAGTGATATCAACATCGCTACTTTCAATACAGAATCACCGAATCTATTCAGTGTCCCTGTATCGTCCTTCACTTCAGCGAACGTAATCATCTGAATGAATTCTTCATACCAGTGTTGATATCTTATCCCTGCATCAGTGAAGTAATTAGTTTCACCTGATTCGGGGTCTATATGTGGTGTCTTATACTCCTCGTCTTGTATTCTATTAGCTAGTGGTTTGAAGGGACCATTCAGTTTAGCTAAATCCTTCAAGTATTCACCGGCTTCAGCGTAGTTTGGTGGATTGTTTAGCTGTGCTAATAGTGAATTGACTCGATTCCGCTTATTCTCGGCTACTATGAAAGTGCGCGCAAAGTAGCCACCATGTATATCCTTCTTGGCGAAGAAATCACTTGAGTGAGCCTCATTAGTTGCGGTGAGCATGGTAATCGTCGGGTCTTTCAGATTGAACGATTCCATCTTCAGTAGACTACGCCACTCTCCTATGTTATACTGACGGTCGTACAGGTCTGTGAGGATGTCCGTCGCTACCTTATCCTCTACTATCGAAGAAGTCAATTCACTGCTGCATATGAAAGCAACAGATTTCAGTAGAGGCTTCCCACCCGGCACGGTGAATGCTGTACCTAGTTCCTTCAGAATACCCTGAATAGAACTACGTCCACTGATGATGCGCGTTCCACCTACGATACGCACCAATTGCTTCGCCATACTAATCGGTGGACCCTTCTTCAATCCTGACTCCGCATGAAACATCACATAGATATTCGGATATAGGTTGTATATCTGTCTATCTATCCAGATGTTGTCCTTGCAGACGGCAGATATTGCTGAGAGTGCTCCCCAGAACCAGAATGACGTAGGTGATTCGAGTTCGATATGTTGATCAAGTAACTTCTCTAGCCAATTCATTGTCCCGCCATGAACTGTTCAGTCACGGTTAATGTTCTGACTACTACAGGTTCAGCCAATTCTACCTTAACTGGCTCCTCTTTCATACTGAATTTACGCAGGTCACGGTAGTTCTCACCTACTTCAACCTCACATGGTATCTTGAGTGCATGTCGTGGGAGTGAGCAACAGGTGAAGTTGATAGGACGTTCCATCTCCTTCTTAGCTATTCCGATAAAATCGTCGAGATATTCAATCCGCACAGAAAATAGAAGCGCGTCATGTGCTTCAAGAATAATTTTCGCTTCCGGACACTTCTTTTTAATTCTAATACCTGCTGCTTTGGTATTATCAGACACGGCTCGTTGGGGGAGATAGGCAAGGGCTTCTCTGAAAAGGTCATCACCCCATCGCTCATAGAAAATACGTACGCCACCTCGTTCTGCATCTATCCCCCAGGGCAACGGGGCTATGAGTAGCCGCTTTGCTTTAAGACATTCAATTACTTCGGTGTGAAACACATGCTGAATCAGTGGTTGCTTAGCATGGAAAATCTTCAGTGCTCGTTCAGCAATATGTTCGGTGATAGATATAGGAATCTTATATTTTCTTGCCTGTGTGTTAAGTTCGATACTCGCCCGTCGTTTTCCCGCGCCCAAGTGTCCAGCATGTCTAAGAGTCTTTCCAGCAAATCTAATTGGTGACTCGTAACCGAGGCGTCGCTTTGAATAATCATCCTCAGTTCCCCCAAAGAACCATGATGCAGTGAGAGCGTGGTAGTCATGTTCGTCTATGTCCCTCAATGCTTGTTCGTCGGTGGCTAGATTGAATACTACTCGTGCTTCAGCCTGTGAACTATCTAGTTGTACGAATATCTCACCCTCATCAGGCTCATACATCGAACGCACGTCCGCGCCGATATCACCATGCTTAGTGAATACCTGGAATGCTGTACCCATAACTTTCAGGTCAGCCTTCTTACCCTTACCTACAGGGTCTATCTTAGGTCGTATAGGTGGATCTTGCTGTCCAGTAGATGATCGGCCTGTCTCTAAGCATGGGAAACACGTGGTGCGCATTTTGCCATCGAAGTCGGCTAATGCCATGAGATAGGTTGATATAGTCTTCTTTACTCTACGTCTCTCTAAGCACTTCTCAATCCAAGCTCGCTTGTTAGGATCTTTCACTCCACTCTGTAAATTCAGTAGTGCAGTTAATTCTTCTTCTCCTGTGCCTTCACGTCGAGGTAATTTCCAGATGTTGAATAGTAAATCATATACCTGAGTAGGTGAACCGCAGTTGACATCGTTGTCGTCTGCCAACTTAAACATTTCATATCCCAGTCGTTCGTCCCACTCGACGTACTTACGGAATAGTTCGGCTCGTTTCTCCTGATTGACTCTGAATCCATTGTTTTCTATCTCCAAGTAGAAATCAGGAAGTGACATGATGAAGTTTTCATAGAACTTCCTGAGTCCTAATTCGTCTAGGTCTGGGTCCATCGCCTCATCTATTTCGAGAGTAACACACGCATCCCGTGCGCAACCATAAAACAAATCGGACAACTGACCTTCATACATTCCTTCGTCCTTATAAAAAGGCTCTCGGGTATATATAGATGTATTGAATGCAAGTCTCTTTGGAAGCTCAGGATTGATTGTAAATGACTTGAGCATAATATCGGACGTGATTCTCTTAATTGCGAAACCAAGTCGTCGAAGTTTATCTCTGTCGTAGTTGAAATTCTGTCCGACAATATCCTTCTCCCACAATGTTTCAGCCAATAGTATCCATATGGAAGCTAAGTCAGCAGTAGGAATAGAACTAATCCCATCGCTGTTCCACAAAGGAACACACATTCCATGACTTTTATTGAAACTAAGCCCGATACAGATCGGTAAACAATGACCGCCAGCCTCAATATCAGCAGCCATCCTATTATGATTACGATACCGTTGAAGGAATTCATATAATTCACCTGAGTTACGACATATCTGGAGATTACGTTTCGGTAGTTCGATTAGTGGCGATGCTGATTCCAAGTATGCGCGCTTGAAATCGAATATCATCACCTGTCGATTCCAATACCCCTTAATTTCTCCACCCGCACTGCTATGTAACAGATGCGCGGGATGATAGGTAGGAACAAACTTATGTCCCATTCCCCTGAGTATAGACCCGCGCCACTTGCTGATACCGGCTTTACCGGATAGCGCCCATAGAGCAGTCCCACCGAGAGCCAGTATACAGTTCGGTCGAATTTCATTTATCTCAACCTGTAGTTCTTCTAATTGTTGATTGATATCGATACCTACTGACGCGGCTCGCTCAGTGAATGATGTACGCTTCTTCCCTATGTTGGGAGGAATCTCATACTTACTCACGTTACTTATCCAGCATTCACTACGCTGAATACCGGCATCCTTCAATAGTCTATCTAGTTCACGGCCCGATGGACCCACAAATGGTCTACCTGCCGATGTTTCTTCATATGAGGGAGCTTCACCAAGTATCATAAACTTGGCTCCGATAGCTCCCATCCCCGGTACATATTTCTTACTCATTTGTCATCTTCCTTTTCTTCAGGAATAATGACACGTTTCAATTGAATACATTCGGGACACACGCAAATTGCGCGTACCACTGTTTCATTGGGCACTTCATTCGACACCGATTTGTGACAGAACCAACAGAATAATCTCATAGTTCTGATTCCTCATCTTCCTCTAGCCAAACCTTAGAACATACCATGCACAAGAACATGTTCAGTGGGAGCATCAGTCGCTCTATCAGTCGGGGGTCATCATTATCACAATGTGGGCATTTCATTAATCGGTTCCTCAGTAGTCTCAGGTATTCTGGGTGTAGTGTCCTGAATCATGCGCATCTGTACAGCGCGCCACCCACGTCCCTCTATCTGAAGTGGGATGAACTCACACTTCATACCGATTTTCACTTCTTTGAATGTCAGTGTGTCCTGACGTAGTGCGGTCCAGTGAAAAAAGATGCGAGTGAATTCAATCTCACGAGATGAGATGAATCCCCATCCTGATGCACTGACCTTGATGATCTTTCCTACTACTCGCCTTTGCTCTTGTTGCTCAGTCATTTTCTTCTCTTTCTCTCGTTTCTCTTTCATTTCGTAGTATCTGTTCATATCCTCAGCGTCGTATTCAACCATGTTTACCCCTATTCACTTCTCTCCACTCACTAGAAAATCGAGGGTGTACCCGTAAGCAGTCACTATTGTAAGTGAAGTATTGGATACACCCTCTGTCGCTAATCGCTGGGATTAATTAGCGAGTCTCGCTGTAGATGATTAGGTGAGAGGAAGGTCCGCAGGGTCCGTGTCCTGCTCACCTGTATCCTCTACATCATCGTCATCATCTTCCTGCTCGTTGTCCACGTCTTCAGTATCGAGGTCTTCCTGTTCTTCCTCTATCTCACGCTCTGTCTTCGGTTTCTCGTTCATGTCACTCTCCTGTGTTTCTGAATGAAGCACTCGATGGATGTGGAGTCCGTATGGCCTACGGAGTAGAGTATTCCGAGCGTATTTCTCTACCATCCACTCTTTCGTAAATGCTGGTAAATAGTTACGATTCACTGAACCGATATTGGAAGTATCGTTCCAGCAATTTGCGCTACATACTCGCAAACTATTCTTTACTGTATGCCACAACCAGCATGATATTACTGTCGGGGCGCGCGGTACTTGTGATTCACACGATTCACAAGACGACCCTGCCACGTATCGTTCTCCACGAATACGTCGAGTTCCTTGCCTTCAGCGGACTTCAGCTCAAAGCGTACACCCGGTTTCACTTCCACACCGAATGCCTGAAGGAAACCCACAGCAAAGCCAATAGCCTTGCTATTGAAATTCCAATCAAGGGGAGCACCTTTGAAATTTTCGTTACCGTTGTCTGCGTTGCGAATGACGCTGGCCTCTACGGGGTAATTCGTAGAACCACCATCCTTGGAAGGAGCCTCACCGATGCTATCGATACGCACACGATACCATGCAGGCTCAATCACCTTCCCACGCAGCAGGTCACGTTCACTGAAATTGATCATCGGCATTGTTGTTCTCCTCTATCTGTGTGTCACACGGTGTCAAAACGTCGTTGGTGGATTTTTCAGGTTTGTTATCGCGGGCTTAATCCAGGTGTCGTAGATAGGCTTATCGCCAAATACTATCTCTCTATCTAGTCCCAGTGCAGAGCGCGCGAAATCATCCCCAGTATGTTCAGTCAATAGTGAATAGTTACCTGAGCCACCCCCTTCTTCTACAGCGAAACCACCACCTGACTGTTTGATATTGAAGTGATAGACTTCACCACAATACGCAGGTATCTTCGGAGCTACTTTCTTCCCTGCTGTCACAATCGTACGACTGATGTGCGTAACATTCGTATTCGTGTTACGATATTCAGCCTGAACGACATGAGCTACCAGGATGATGTTCACCTTATGAAATGAACAGATATCTTTCGAGAGTGCGATTAGTTCCTGTAGTGCTGCGGACTCAGCATTGTAGTCTTCTATCTCATTGACTGCAATACCAGCGATTAGTTTACCAGCTTGCTGCCCTGACTTACGTGACAGACCATACTTCATTTTAACAGTCTGTCTGAGTGTCATATCGGCCATGCTCGTCAGACTATCGAATACGAGCGTTTTGTAGGGACAGTTTAATTGGAGCTGCTCAAGTTTCACCTTGGCTTTATTCCAATCATCGTAGTCATCGTAATTGATAGTCTTAGGGTCTATCCCCCACTTCTTCATGGGTAGATAGATACCAGTCATTTTCCTGTCCCACGAGAACCAATATTGTGGGGCAGGGAATGATAGTGCCTGAGTCGATTTGCGTGTGCCCGGCTCCCCCTTAAACATGCAATACAAGCTGTCGAATGAAACGTCATTCATGTTACTCATCTATTTCACCCATCAGTACGATGAATTCTGCTGGTAGAATACCAGTCATGAGGAATTCACGTTCACCTGCATCAAGGAATGAGAATGCTTCCTGAATGAACTGACCCAAACGAATCCAGTTGAACCACGCACGGTTCATCTGAACGATGTTATGTTTCACCATCAATGTTTTCTTCAGTGAAACACATTCAATGGTAGTCTCAGTACCAGTCAGCTCACCACGGAACTCATATGAGAGTCCCATCTTATTCTGTCGTTTCAGTGTCGTCATCATTGTAGTTACCTCATTCTCGTAATGAACTTGTACCAGAAGAACGGCCACGCGACCATTGCCATTAGCCGAAATTTCATATGCACATCACCTACGGTATGCTCCAAGTAAGTACACACCGCGCCAGTGATAAGCGCCCCAGTCAAGTATATCCACATTAGTGTCATTCGTCACCTACTCTGTTAGTCACATCCCATCGACGGCCTATCTGAAATTCATTGTTCAATACCTCTTGACGCATATTCCGATTGGACTGACACACGTCTTTGAACTCGCAGCTACCGTATATATTGTCACAGTGGGTAAAATTTGGGGGCCAGTACTCAGTCTCGGTGAACTGAATATACTTGTATGCATAATACGGAAGTATCTCAGTCTGCCATTCATTGAGTCGGTCTGCACTATAACTGACTATCTCACGTGTGAATCTGTCCTTCACATCTAGTGTTGTCTGGAATCCAATCTTGTTCACGATGACATTACGTGATTCCAAGATACTACACTGACCGAGGAACTGATTGCTCAGTGATGTCTTATCACGACGCTGCTTGAATGTCTTGTGGTCTACTGAACAGACACCAATCTGATTAGTGTCAATACCTAGATCGAACTTCGCCTTCCACAGTACGCGAATTTCATCGTCTTCGTACAGGACTTTACCTTTAACAGTCTCTACAAAGAGTGGAATCCATGCATCGTTCTTGTAGAAATCGAAGTACTGTTCACATGTCTTCAGTACCCACTGCCATCCGAGTATGTGCTTATCATTCTCTGATGGCATCTGAACACCAGGATATTCACCTGGCTCATGCTTACATTCTGGATTGTCCACGGTGATGTCGCTACAATGAGGACACCCGTTGATGTACAGCATTCCCGCTGCCATTCCATGCCCGATTGATGTGTCTCGTTTGAACCCACCAATCATATGCTTGTAATACACCTCTAATACTTTGTGTACTAGTGAACCCGCCTCAAGTGAGTTGGATTTGCCTCTCGTACTAGTGAACGAGCGCGTATGCTTCAGGTCCAATAGCCGTGGACATGACATCAACAAACTCAACAACGTAGCATCGAGGATGATGTTCTTCTTCGGAGGTAGAATGATGTCTGTCACTCCATCTCCTTCAATATCTGCCGCTTCAGTTCACTGACGATATTCTTGACGTAGACTTCATCTTCTTCGATTAGTCTATCGATTAGGTCAGCTACAACACGCAACAGTGTAGTGAATTTCTTATCACTTGTCGGAAGGAAATTAGTCATTACTACGTTCTGAGTCACGGCGATGTAATCACCATGAAACAGTTGAAGTAGAGCGAGACAATAGATATACGCACTATTCCTTCTTCCTTCAGGAAAGCGTGCGGCTATCACCTCTTTTAGATACTTATCTATCTTATCTTCCATCAATCTACCCAGTCCTTCCACAGCAGTGTATTCAAGTAGTAGCTGACCGTCATTCCTCTACGGATAGCACGGCGAACTAGCAAGTCTTTCTGATATTGGAAACATGCCAATGTTGCCTTGCCAGCACGCTTCCTACCATTGACGGCGCGTAGTCTCTTGAGTGTCTTCTTTACATGTGCCATAGTCTGCTCCCTGTAAGTTTCAGTGCTACCCTCTACTCGTGATCAACCCATCGGCACGTTGAACTGGTTACTAGCCAAATGAGTAAAGGGTAGCATTGAATCATGCATTATAGTGAGTCGTAATAACCTGACAATAACCTGACTCACGATAAGTGCGTGTCATATACTTCTTCTGCTTCACACCGTCCTGATTGATACGACCCACATCGATGCGAATAGTCCCGTCATCTAACATTTCCATCTCAGCCCATTCAATTCCTGACATCTGAATATTCAGTAAGAACTTCATTGCATCAACGAGTATAGTCATTTCATTTCACCTCAGTCTTCTCTCTGTTCATACGAATTCTAGCTTTACGAGAGATACCCTTCTCAGCACGTTCCTTACATATCTTTCCCCATTCGGTGATGAAATACTTCAATCCCTGTGCATGGTCGAATGCCGCACACTGTGCGAGTGTCATTGTTTTGTATTCCATCTCACTCTCCTGTGTAGTCCGAATAGCCAGCCCGATTCTCACCATAGGTGAGAACTAGGCAAGATACTCAGTGCTTCACGTCGATGCATGTTTCGTGCTCGTTAAGAAACTCCTTCATGGCTGGCGTCATCACAGCTTTCGTAGTGAGCTTCTTAACCTTGAATGTGAGTGATGTATTACATCCTTCACATACTACCAGCACGGTGTTATCCGAGAATACCTTGAAATCGATACACTTCAGTTCTTTGACATTCATGTTATTTCTCCCATCCTTCTAGTCTACAATCCACGCACATTGGAATTAACATTGCGATGATACCTTTCTTTGCTAATTCTTCATATCTGTCACGCATATCCTGTTCAGATACTGTCTTGCCACATTTCATGCATTTCATTTCTTTGACATTCATACTTCTATCTCCGTCATAGTTGCGACACGATTATCCGTGTCTGCCTGTTCTTTGATTACGTCTAATACGCACGTCTGGCAGGAATAGAAAACTTGCCCTTCAGTGAGCACAATTTCTAATTCTGCTTCCTGCACGAAACAGTAATCACATTCCATGACTAGCCTGCTTTCTGTAGCTTCTTACGATTGTGCCCGGCGATGATAGCATCAGCTAGTTCCTTACCGAAGCTATCTTCATTCCACCGAGGCGCTTCAGTGTTATTCATCACATTGTGGAACTGACTACGCTTACGCTCATTGATTCCATCTAGTGTGGAATCGATAGCCGTAAGTCCTTCCATGTGCGCGTATACTGCACTCACGGTTCCTGACCCACCCTTCTCTACGCTAGCAGCCGCGCCGATACGAATGAATCGACCTTCTACCTGCTCCTCATTAGCAGGATTCCACTGACGCTCGTGAAGGATGCAGTCTGAGCACGTCTGAAGGTTGAGTCCCTCACCTGATGACAGTGTAGAGGCCACCATGATGGCGCGTGGTGACTCGTTGAACTGATTCACCAGCTCGTTACGGTCGTATCCATTCATACCCCCTCGAATATGCATCACGGGCATATCCTTACCGTAGCGATGTTTGAATTCATCCAGCAGTTGATCAGCCACATCGATGTGATGCACGAATACGACTATCTTACGGTCAGTATCCTCAACGAACTCATCAACGTATTCGAGCGTAGCAGGTATCTTAGCTAAGCCCACTAGATGACGCATCTTAGCCATAGCTGCCAAGATATGCATCCCGCTGATGTTATCAGCCTGAGCCTGATACCACTCAACGAACTGAGCGACCGCCTCATCATACATTTCTTCTGTCTGAGGCGTCATACGCACAAGTAGCTTAGTCCTATTGACTAGTGGTAGCTCAGGGAGCACCTCGGTGCGCTCACGGCGAATGCACAAGTCCTTAGTGTGCTCCTTGAACCTCTTGATATTGCGAATACCACCTTCCTTGCGATACGCGCCCTGATAGTAGTAATCGACCCAATCACGCTTGAACTTTTCCTCACTATTGAACTTGATGGGGTCCATCATGTTGAATACAGGGAACAGCTCACTACCACGATTCTTCCACGGTGTGCCACTCAGGGCTATTACTTTACGTCCCTTAGCGACCTTACGAACCATCTGAGTGCGTGTGCTATCGACGTTCTTAATCTGTTGACACTCATCCAAAACTACCGCTTTGATTCCAACACGCTCGAACTGAGCGATATCGAATCCCTGATTGACAGTCTTACCTGACTTCATCTGACGCACCTTTGGGACTAACATATCGTAGCCCACGATGTAGTGCTTCAGCCCAGGTATCAGGAAATCCTTCGACGTTTCGACCATCTGAGGCACATGGTCGTCGCCCATCCAGTTGATGATTGTACCAGCGAACTGATATTTCAGACCTGACTTGACGACCCACAAGCAAGGCCACAACTCAGGATGGAACTTCACTACACCCATTGCCTGATTAGTCTTGCCTAGGCCCATCTCGTCGAAGCACGCACCACCACTGTTAACAGCTAGCGCCTGCTCAAGAAACTGCATCCCCTCAATCTGGAATGCATAGGGCCGATATCGACCACACTTCAAGCACTCGTTCTTACGCCATTCATGCTCACATGTAGCCGAACCACCGAACTGGAACAAGTGAAACGGGGTTCCCTTGGGAATACGCTTTACGAGCGTGTGACCACATTCGAGAGTGATAATCTTGAGATTGGGCCTCAATTCGTCACTGTTCTCGATTGTCTTCTCTCGAAGTGATTTGGCGACCTTACCACAATATTCACACTTGTCTTGCAGCCGTGTGATATTGTACTTAGGTGTGCGGATAATCTGTTCGTCGAATGTAACTTCGACTGTCGCCCCTGAACGTATCGCATCGATGATGGTAGCATCGAGTGACAGATTGGAGCACGGCGACGTGTTATCACAGCCGATGCGCTTCGCGCATTCAGCCCATTTATCGTTGTGACCACATCCCGGTGACAGTGCGTGCGCCACTTCGTGAAGTATTGTATTACGCACATCAGGGGTAGGGTGAATATCGATGTGATGTGCTGACAGAATGATGCACGTATCCTTGTATGAGCACAGCCCAAGGAATCGTGAATCAGCATTCTGATTCAGTCGCACGGACCATGCCGATAGGCCATGCTTGTTTAGTTGTTCCCGCGCAAACTGCGCGGCTTCCTGTCTAGTCATATCTAGCCCACCTTAATTCGACTAGGTGAATCAATTACGAGTTGTGCCGGTGTCTTGTAATCTGTATCCTTGACACATGCAGTACAAATCCATTCACCCGCGAATGAACCAAGCTGCTGAGTGTTGTATTTCTTGCAATCAGCCTTACGCTTATTACAGCGAATACAGCATGGTTTCCATCCCGGCTGATTGTATGCCCAGTATGGACTGTCCTGTCCGTAGTATCCAATATCAGTCATTGTTAGCCCTCGTATTTCTGCATTACAGTGATGAGTAGAGTCTTCCACCCTAAATCACGAGCCGCATGGATGATATCGTCACCATGTGCATCCTGCTCGAATGTAGTGAACATGCTGTCACTACCTACAAGGTGACGAACCTGTAGTGGTTCTATCTGACCTTGCTTATTTAGCACGTCCTTCATCTTACGCACGAATGTATCTGCACGCTTCGTGCGTGGGACTAGCTGGTCGATGCTAATGACAGGCATTACTCAGTCCCATCCACGAGATAGTCACAGAGGAATGAGAATCCATACTTAACGATTCCATATGCAGTCACGGCGCGTAGACCTTGCTTACGCCAGAACATGTATTCTTCGTAGGTGACAGTCATGTTATTTCATCCCCTGAGCGATGATGTTACCTGCATCTTCCAGAGCCAGCTTACGGACCTTCATCATGAGGCTAACGCCATTGATGAAATCTGAGTGAAGTGACTCAGCTATGCCCAGCTTGGTAGCGAGGGCGCGTATTTCAGCGGATTTAGCAGCTTTAGGTGAGGGGGATGTATTGGAAGCTGCTTTACGGATTGTAGCAGTCTTAGGCGAGGTGGGGATGTAGCTGAGGTCAGCTAGCTTGAGCTTCTCACGTTCATCATTCCTGAGTTGATTCACGAATGCTGAATCCTTCAAGAATGTTACATGAGCACGGCGAACCGAATTCAGGTCCGCTAGTTCCTGCTGCTTTTTGAATATTGCAGCATCGAAATCCGTGATGCGCTTGATTACTACTTCAGCCAGCGCATACTGTTTATTGACGATGTTATCGTCAGCCTGTATAGCACCCTGAAGCTCAACACAGGACACTGTACCTTTGTTATACATGTCCTGACTGACTTCATTGGTTTCATCTATCTTAGCTGACTGAACCAGCACTCTGTTGGCTGATGTATTGGCGAGTAGCTCCAGCTCAGCGTTGTAGCACGTATCACATTGAGCTATTCCACCGTAGTATACGGCGACCTCAATGTCAGGGCGTGCGCATACATCGCACTCACCTATCGTTTTCTTTACTTTCCGCTCTACTATATTCATGCTAGTTCTCCATCAGCTCGGCATATGTAAGCACGCGAACCATCGAATAGTTCTGCTTAATAGCCTGAATCTGAAGTGCGTGGGCCTCATCTAGCCGATTAGTGGTAGTGATTACGCCACCACCACTTCCATCAGGATTACCCCCACAGACGAAATATGTGTCTGTGACTACAACCCTCATATTCTCGTGTATTCTCATATAGTCTCCCCTGCCAGTCCAGCTACATGTATTTTCTGTCTGTAGTCACCCGGCAGCCACCCTGACTTTTGCAAACTCCGTGCCGTCGAAAACAGGCCCATTTTCGCGGTTCTTCGCCTTCCCTTCGTGCAAAAGTCCGGCGACACGGCGACTTCGGTCCACCCCGAGGCAGACTGCCAAATACATGTACAGGCTACTCGTACAGCATTAGATATGGCTAAACAAAGTAAAAGAGCCGCCCTGGACATACGCCAGTGACGGCTCAGTTACTAAGGTGCCGGACCATGCTATCTAAGCACGGCCCGGCGACAGGGGAATTACTCAGCCCACTCCACACCGAGAGTCTGCGATGCGAGGGCGCGTGCTTCCTCGGGTGACTTCTTCGCAGCCACATACACCTTGTAGAGTGTGCGGAGCTGGAGCTGTGAGTCAGACTCAAGCGTGGGCTTCTCGTATCCCGCTGCTTCCAGTGCAGCCGTCAGTGACTTCTGCCGAGCAGCCGCCTTACGCTTGTTATTGGCGTATGTCACCAACTCATCGTCCGACGGCATCTCACCAACATCGCGTACTTCCTGAATCCCCTCGAATGCCTGAAACTTACCAGAGTATCCGATAGGAGTAGTCAGGGGCTTGCCGTATGCAGTCTCTGTCGTTGCGGTGAATTCAACTGTTTTCATGTTATTCTCTCCTGTATCTACTGTCTGTTTCCGCTACGTGTATTCTGCCGGGGGAGTTAGTTCCCGCCGACAAGAGAATTGTCTCATGGGCGGGGGGTGGCGTCAAGAGTTATTTCGGGCCTGAGTGAAATTATTTTCGGCCCGACTTGGCACGTTGTCTCTCGGCAGCCCGAAACATCCTATCGTCATCTTCATTATTCATCTCATTACTGTGATTCCTATAGCTGTATATTGCCTGAATGAAGTCCGTAGTCTTTCTAGTTTTGAGATATGGTCTTAGCATCTCAAATAGTGGTTCTACCTCATCTGTACCAAACCATAGTCTGTGCTGAGGCTTACCATTGGGCATTGTATATGGCCCCAACACTTTACCTAATCCCACAGTGCGCTGAAAGAATTCTAATACTTCCACATTTTCAGATACCTGGGATATAGTCGCCATGAGTGACGGTGATACTGTTCCCTTTGATGATGGGCGCGAGCGATTGTAACGCACGCATCCTTCACCATCAAAGAATCCAGCACACCACGCGATATCTATGTGATTCATTTTAGTCCCAGCTCCTTCATGATTTTATCGTATGCCTTCTGCTGTTCTGGTGTACGATGTGAATTTGTAGACTTCTCCTCTTTAGGTTCAGGCTCTTTGACTACCGATGGAAGCTCACCTCGGCAGTCGATACATCTAGGCTGTTCCTCCCGAAGCGCGTATTCGTCTATCATGAACTGTTCACCACATCCCCAACATATTCCAATCTTACCGACTAGAATATGTGCTAGACCTAGGTGAACGAAGAAACTACATCCCTGTACGGCACATTTCCACGTTTTCTTGTTCAGTAGAATCAATTTGTGTGGATGTTTCGCCATATTGTGTCCTTTCATGTATCTGTGATATACATTCGGCCCGGCACGGCCCGTGCCAAGTCCAACTGTATGTGTGCCTGTCTGTCTGTGGCCTAGTCTACCACGCCCTCCGGGGGATGTCAATGCCCTCAATAGTGGACACAATACATACACAGGCTACATGTAGTTAATGATTATATAAAAAATATATATATATATAAGAAGAACCTCCTCGGAAGGGCGTATCCGTGTGTCAGGGGGTGTGGGGGGTAGGGACCAGACACGGACACACACACAGACACTCGATAATATGTAGCAGGGCCATGCCGTACAGCTATATTATTTTCACACGTAGTGTGAACATCGGTACAGGAGAGCGTACAGCGTACAGGGGGATTCACGCGCAGCGTGAACCGTACAGCTAAGTGTGGGGTCGAGCGCAGCTCGAATTTATAGGGAGGGCGTACAGGGAAGGCGTACAGCTAAGTGGGAAATAATGTGTAGGAGAACCAGGTCACTCGACCAGGTTCCTGACTGCGCGGGCGGCCACTCGCCAAGAGATACCGGCTTTACGTAGCTCCGACATCAGCTGGATAATCTTAGCTCGCTGAGGTCGCTTGTGCTTGCAGTACCACGCGAGCCATGCTCGTTTGTATTGTGCTCGTGTCATGTATGCTCCTGTGAAAAGAAAGAGCCAGCGTGTTAGGCTGGCTCCAGGTATTACGCTCCGAGAGTCCGACGGTCCACACCTTCGAGCACAAACCGTGCAACGATTCGAGCGTAGATGTAGCTCGCCTGCACATATCCCATTCGGATGCAGTAGCGAACTACGTTCGAGTAGACGCGGATACGTTCGTTCGAGTAGAAGGGGTCCATGTATGCTCCTGTGGAAAGGAAGTGCCCGGATATACAGTCCGGGCACCAGGTGTGAACTACTCGCCGTCAGGCCACTCGACGCCGAGTGTAGTCGAAGCCAGCTCGCGCGCCTCGTCGTGCGGCTTCTTCGCAGCGATGTAGACTTTGTAGAGAGTCTTCAACTGCATCAGCACATCTGTCTCCATCGTCGGCTTTTCGTATCCAGCCGCTTCAAGAGCCGTGGTAAGCGCCTTGCTACGTGCGGCAGCCTTGCGCTTGTTGTTGACGAAGTTGACAATTTCGTCATTGGAAGGAAATTCGCCAACGTTGCGGACTTCTTCAATACCAGTGAAAGCCTGATACTGTCCCGCATACTCGATTGGCGTTGACAGCGGCTTTCCCCATGCCGTCTCAGTCGTCGCCTTGAACGTCACTGTCTTCATCTAGTCACCTCACTCTGTTAACGAACCAACGACTTACTTGACTATCTTACACCAGGTAGACGGCCGTGCAACATGTATTTTGTAATTGTTTGTAACTAAATGTCTCTTTAGTAACTTGTCTGGTTGTATGGTTGACTATACAAGCGTACAGCCAGGTATCACTCCGAGCGTAGCGAGGAGACATGTACAGCGTACAGCTATTTTTGGGGTCGGCCGAAGGCCGAGCATACATGGCGTACAGTGGTACAGCGAATGCGTACAGCTTATGGGCCAAATATATGTGTGCAAAAGTGTGCATATTCGAGCAAAAAAAATCCCTGGGGTGGCTGTCCCCCAGGGGTGAGTGCTAGCACTCGTCGTAACGTTGCGCGTTGAAGGACTTCGGTTCATCAAGGCCAAGCACCTTGATTTTCTCCCATGCGACTGAGAGTGCCTCAAACTGACTAGCGGCTGCGACCACTAGCTCGATGGAGCAGAACATCTCCATCTTAGGACGATACGACTCGTTGAAGGTGAAGTTTACTTTATAGAGTTTCACTGTGTATCTCCGAGAAGTGAGGCTAGGTGTCTCATAACCACCTAGCCTCTGTTAACTATCAGTCGTCGTATCCTTCATCCTGTCTGCGAGCCATGCGCCTCTGACATCCGGCGCATATCGAACTACGTGCTCGCGATTGTAGCCGCTTGTCGCATATGCAACAGCGGGGGATTATTCTACCAGTTGTCGGATGTCTATCAGGACAAGGGTCGCCTGACGTGTGTCCGCAACAAGGGTAATCTTCACAGCGTCCCATTTTACTCTCCAGACTAGAGTAACTGGGGAGTGGATTGATATAGAGTCTATCCACTCCCCCGATACTTAGTTGATGCTGCCGTTACCTTCCGGTATCTTCGTCTGTCTCTCCGCTTCCATCTCCACTACTAGCAGTAGCATCATCTCTGCGAAGTATTCAGCCGCTTCAGTCCAGCCATGCGCTGACATCTCGCTAGTCGCGCGCATGAAGAATGCAAGTAGCATCTCCTTTTGAGTCATGGGAATCACCCCCTTTCGACTTCAACGTGGTATTCAGTTATCAACGAACACGACTTACCTACTAATCATACATGAACCAGCATCTTGTGCCTATGAATCTTTATCCATTTTCATGCATAAGTATACATGCATAACTATACATCACTATGCATAACTATACGCTTGACATCCAAGTATATGTATAGTATAATCCAAACAATTGGATGTGTGTGAATTTTTTTTTTTTTCACACACTTGCACACTCTTGCATGGGGGTGCATACCCCTGCACAATGGGTCCCATCATAGCGGAGCTGAGGGGCTACATCCTAATCAAACGTGATATTCAAAGTCTATAAAGTAGGTACCATATTTAGATACTATACTACATGTATCCAGTATATAAAAAGAGGATGGCACGAAAATAGGACTTGACAATTGGCCGGAGTCGTGAGACAATTCCCCCTGTCGGGGAAGCTCCGCCGGAAGTAATTTGTGGGAGATGTATACGATGGCTATAGGTATCGTATCAGATGCCGACTTTGAACGAGAACTGGGTAATGTTCTGCCTACTAAGCCACAGATTATAGAACTACCTCACAAAGGTAGATCTGATGGGGATGTCAACGTACCTGAGAGCTTAAGAAAGATTATAGGTGAAGATGCTGTACTGAATGGATCGAAATCTGCAATAGCCCTAGCAGAATCATTGGGCATCAGCAAGTCTAGTGTAAGTGCTTATAAGAATGGCGCCACAAGCACTACATCCTACCATAATCCCTCTCAAGCAATAATCGGTCATATCAACAAATCTAGAGCGCGTGCTACGAAGCGTGCAGGTAAAACACTGAACGCGGCGTTAGCCGCAATTACTCAAGAGAAGTTAGATTATACCGATGCTAAAGATCTGGCAGCTATTGCCAAAAACATGAGTGGTATCATCAAGGATCTTGAGCCTCCTCAATCTAATGAGGATGGTTCAATTCAGAAACCACAATTTGTTGTGTATGCACCCACGTTCAGGGATGAGAGATCATACGACTCGATCACTGTAAGTGAGTGATAGAGTTGTGTTCAGTGTACTGGGTGCGATCGCTGTGATAGCACTACTAATCCTTGTGTTCGATGCCATGTTCCCTCGTCGCCGGGATTAGATTCACTCAGATAAGAGGAGATAGAAATGCCAGAGCCATATGTCACGCCCACACCCACGCCAAAGACTCCGCCCCCGACAGTGAAGCTTGCTAAGACGCGTGTACACGTCGATACATTCAGTCCACAGCTAGTGGAACCAGTCACTCCGGTCACTCTCACTGGTGAACAGTTGATGTATCTGACTAGACTACTTGAAGTCACTTCGTCAGATCGTCAATTCGCTGCGAAAGCACTGAAGACTATCGTGTACATTCTCAATCCACCTGCTGGAGCTGTGTTAACTTCGTTAACACCTTCAAGTGCTGCACTAGGAAGTCCTTCGTTCACACTCCATGTTGTAGGTACAGGATTTGATTCTGCATCGAAAATCTACTTCAATGGCGGAGAAGAAACTACCACATTCGTATCAGCTACCGAACTCACTACAGGTGTGGATATGTCAACTGCTGGCGCGGCGGTCGAAGTGCCTGTCGTAGTCGAAGGTGGTAATGGCGCGGCATCGAATGAACTCAAGTTCACATTCACTCCTGCTGCTGGCGTACTTTCCACACAGAAGTCACCTGAAGTGAAGACATTCACTGAGCCTGTAAAGAAGTAGGGCCGCAAGGCGGCCCGCGTCTGTGACTCGTGATAGATGGAATGGAGTGAAACATGCCACAATCAATTCCTATAGGTCCAGTCACTCCACTTACTCAGAATGTAGTATACGCCCTGCCGTCGAAGCGTGTATTACTATTTACTGACGGTACTACGCCCACCCTCCAACAGTCCAATACATCGGATTTCACTGCTAATGTCGCTGTCACTCTAGTCGGTGGACAGATTGAAGTAGCTGGTGGATTCATTCGGTGTACTTCCGGTAACGTAAATGTACGCGCGGTCGCCTAACATATTCAAATGAGTACCAATCACATCGATGTGGTGAAGCGAGTAGATGCGGCCTATCCCCATCTGCTCATTCACAATACTAAGTCGGCGTGTGGTGAATTCCTTCAGCGTGTTGTAGCTGAACCGGAGATGCGCGCTGAGCACTGGGGTCTACTCACTAAGCCTAATCCTGGTGACGACAATAATCCACAAGGATATACGTTCCCTAATGGAATCAAGTGCTCATATGATTACGTCGCACTGCCTAATGGTGAGCGTGTAGACATCATTGGGAGTGGTGGGGGATATCCTGACTTTCAGGGTGGTCCATCATGGGCACCTGCTGCCGAGCATGAGTGGCGTCCATCAGATGTGTACATCGATGTGAGTGGATGGCCTCTATTCATATCAGATGCGCCCACCGATGCCGTGGTCAGTCCAATTGAAGTGGGGTTCGGTTGGTTCTGTATGATGACTGCATTAGCTGAGTGGCCTGATGAGGCCAAAGCTAATATGGATTGGATTCTGAAGAATATCAATCCATCATCATTCAGAGTCATGCTAGCAGTTGAGGGTGAATCGCACGGATCGCCGGATGTATGGCGTGACGCGGGCGTGTTCATTCACAAAGATTGGGATAATCGCTATCGCAAGATGCAGGAGTGGATCAAATCATTCGGTAAGAAACTTCATGCAACATTCTATGGTGGACGTAATCAGACCCCTACTGAATCGAGTCGTAATGAATTTCATGGTAGAGTAATTAGACAGACGGATTGGGATGTAGTGAGATCATTCGAGTGTGCTAATGAATTCAAAGTAAATAAGTGGACTCCTGCTGAAGTTCGTTCGATGGGCCGTGATATACGTAGTAAATTACCTGCCGGATTCAAACTATCACTGAGTTCACCTGATGCGGCCCACGGCGGGATGGGAGCTAATCCGACTAATGAGCAGATGCAGGAATCTGCTGATGAATTGTATGGTGGCGATGATAATGCTGGCGCTACCGAGATGACGATTCATACGATGCGCGGCGATCCCCATAATAAGTGGGCTAATCCTTCCTCATTCAATTTCCTCTACCCAAAATTAAAGAAGATCAATAATGAGCCTCCTGGACCGGGATCATCAGCAGGTGGGATGTATACCACTGGTGCAGATGTAGAACGTGACTTGAGTGCTACTAAGAATGCTGGCTGGCCTCTGTATATGGGTCATTCAGAGTGGTCAGTGTGGAACGGTCATCTACCACAGGAATATTACAACGGATGGCGTGAAATCAGAATGATCTGGGATCTGCCCAATATGGTGGAATGCGCCGCTGTAATGAAGTCCTATTCTGGAGATTCAGACATGGCACATCAGCCACATCCATACGAGCAAGATAAGGTCAGTCAATTACGCGGACTGTTAGAAGATGATTACGGTTATGCAGGTAGATTAGTCGATGGCGGTATCATCGATTGGTCTGAACAGACTTTCAATGATTACTACAATGGAATGACGTGGGAAGATTCAGTCACCAAGCATCGTGCTGAGTGGTGTGCTGCACTCGGTATTCCTGTACATTAAACTGATAGGAGAATTAACATGATTACTTGGGCTAAAGTGATTAGTTTACACTGGGAAGAAAAGAAGGAAGCTATTCAAGAAGCTACATTAGAAGTAGAACATGAGGATGGAAAAAGACAATTATTTGTGATTCCTATCTTACGAATGACTGATAAGATAGGTAAAAATAATGGAAAGAAATGAGTGGAAGCCTTCACCAAAACAGGCTGAATTTCTATCAGTTCCATTCAGTGTAAAGGAAGCATTATATGGGGGAGGGGCCGGTTCAGGTAAGTCTGACTTGCTTCTACTCTATGGGATCGTACACAGGCTCCATGAGAATCCAGAGTTTAAGCAAGTATTCCAAAGACGTACATTTCCTGAATTAAGGAATGAGATAGTTCCTAGATCCAGAGAGTTGTACCGTAGGTTTGGTGCTACGTTTAATAAGACTGATATGTGTTGGACTTTTCCACGTCCGGACCAACACGGCGCAGCCGGGTTCACTAAGGGAAATGAGGGAGCCTTAATATTTTTAGGTCACTGTGAGAATGAAGATGATGTCCATCAATACGATTCGATGCAGATTAATCTCTATACTCCGGACGAACTTACCTCGTTTACAGAATGGATATATCTTTACATCGGATTTGAACGAACAAGAGCTAGAAAAGGTAGCGGATTGCCTGCGATTATTAGGGCAGCAGGAATGCCGGGAGGAATCGGCCACACATGGACATACAAGAGGCTAATTAAGCCATGTCCAGAAGGTGGAAAGATTCTAATAGGGAAAGGTGGTAACAAAAGATATTACGTTCACGCGACTCAGGCTGATAATCCTCATGTAGATCCCACTTATGCTCAATCACTAGATGCGCTCCCTGATGCTGAGAGAAAAGCGAAGAAATTCGGTGATTGGAATGCGTATCAGGGGCAGGTATTCGATGAATTTCGAGATAGACACTACCATGATGAGCCGGATAATGCAATTCATGTCTGTCCGGCATTTGATATTCCTGAATGGTGGCCTCGTTTAGTAATTGGTGACTGGGGATTCGCTGCAATGACCTGGATAGGTTATGTTGCAGTCAGTCCGATGAAGCGTATTTATATCTATCGCGAGCAACATTGGATTAAAACGAAGATAGCAGAATGGGCACCATTCGTAAAACAAAATATTGATAGAGAATCACCGAAATTAATTAGATTTTGTAAGAGTGCCGGGCAGGATCGTGGTCAAGAACACACTATTCAGCAACAAATTGAGGAAGAATTAGGTACTCCGATTGAATTAACTGAAAATAGTCCGGGTAGTAGAGTAGCTGGCAAGATTCTAATACATGAATATCTGAGATGGAAGCAACGTTTCGTTCCAGAAGCTGAGATTCCTAAATACGATGAAGAACAAGCGATGTGGATTCTTCGTAATAAGGGATTAGAGTATTACAAGTCGTACATGAATACATTGAATCCTCCTGAGCCGGAGATTAATATACCGAAATTGCAGATATTCGAGGGATGCGCGCCGATTCTAATTGAAGCCATCAAAGCATGTTCATATGATAAGCCGAAAAAGAACAAACCCGCTGAAGATATTGCAGAATTTGAAGGGGACGACCCAATCGACGGATTGAGATACATAGTAGATGCTGCTGAGGCGTACTTTGATGATGCTAATGAGGAATTCAAGAAGATACAGAGACAAGAAGCATTAATTCAGCAATTAACCGAGACTAGGGACTGGACTGGATTCTATCGTAAGTCAGAGAAGATGGAATCTGACAATACAATCAAACCAGTAGCGAGGTATAGGCATTGATAGGTCAACTCTTTAGAAAGTGGTTCGGGCTGCCTCTGGACCCATGTGCTGCATGTGAGATTCTTAGCACACAGCTTGCCGCAAGCGAGCGTGAACGTAAAGAATTACTCACACGTTTACTGGATAAAGATAAGTCCGAGCCACCCTCTAAGGAGTTTGAACAAATTAAGCCTGTTGGAGTACAGCATATTCCGTGGCGCGTGCGTCAACAGATGCTCGAAGAATCAGATCGTGAGAAAGCTAGACTCATGCGGGCTAAATCGGAAGAAATGAAGCCCGCTATCGAGGAGCTAGAGAAAGAATTAGGATTGAAAGAGGAAGCACAATGATTACTCTTATCCTTACAATCGCCGTAGTGGGATTCATTGTGTGGGCTATCATTACGTATGTTCCAATGCCTCCACTTTTTTCCAATGTAATCATTGTAATCGCTGTGATTCTTCTGCTCTTGTATGTACTGAGTGCCTTTGGAGTCGCAGACATTCCAATCCGTCGTTGATTCATTCACCGTGATGAATGTAGAGAAAGTAGCATAAAAATGGGCTTCTGGGGCAAGCTGGGCAAGATTGCGTTGAAGGCTGCACCCATAGCAGCGGCATTCATTCCCGGTGTAGGCCCTCTGGCTAGCATGGCTATATCTGGTGCCGCTAACACAGCTTCAAAGAAGCTCGAAGGGGGTAGCTGGAAGCAGGCGTTAGGTGCTGGAGCTATGGGTGCTGGAACTAGTGCATTAGGTAGTGCATTAAGTGGGGCTAAACTAAAGGATCTGGGTAAACTTACTTCAGTTAAAGGTGCGCCCCTCACCGGGATGCAGAAATTAGGTAAAGGAATTACGGCGGGATTAGGTGGGCTGGATGTAGCTAGGAGCGTAATGGCACAACCTAGTGGTAGTAATAAATCAATCGGTCCATCATCTGAACCACAATACAATGAACCTAATGGACAGGCATACAGTGGCAGGATGAGTGGCGGTGGAGCTAGAAATAGTTATCAGGGTCCGGCGCGCAATACCAATAGGGGAGCTGGCCCTAGAGGATTACCATATGGTACGGGTGCCGGGCAGACACCAGATCTAGGTGCGGCATTCAATACTGGGCGTAATGCAGCCTTATTAAATCAGCAAGATATACGGCGTGGCTCTCCTCCTATTCAATTCCTGAATGAAGAAACTGGAATGATGGAAGACATGCCCGGCGGCGGCCTACCACCCATTTACCCAAATCTCGAACCACCGGAAGGAAATAACATGTTTGGAGCAGCATTAGGCGGAATGATGGGTATTGGTGGTGGACGACAGGGCCAAGTTTCACGTGGTCCCAATGGTATGCATCAATATCAACCTGGGATGGGTGGTGGGATGAAGCCTCCGGGTGGTGGTATTGGCCCATCACAGCCACCTATGGGTGCAATGCGTGGAGCAATGGGTGGTGGTGCTCCTGGTCCCATGCGTGGAATGGGTGGACAAGGGAATAATCTTTATACAGGTGGTGGTCAGCGTGGTGGTGGTGCCATGCAGGGTTTGGGTGGTGGAATGGGTGGTGGTAGTCAGTACAATGCACCGGGAATGGGTCAATTCAATCCTGGTATGGCTATGGGCCGTCAGCGTGGTGGATTAGGTGTGGGTCCATCACAACCACCTATGGAAGTACAGCCAGCACAACCTATGGAAGATTTGGGTGGACCCCCCGAAATGGGTCAGAAAATCGATGTAGAGAAGCCACCGATGGAGATGGGCATGGGAATCGGTCCATCAGATAAGCCCATGTGGAATAAGCCCATGATGAATAATCAGATGGGATTCAATCCACAGATGCAGCAGCCACAGATGCAGATGTTCGGTGGGAGAGGTCAGATGGACCCCTACATGCAGATGCAGCAAAATAGGCTGATGAATCAGCGTCAAGGAATGATGGGTGGCGGTCAGCCACAGATGTACTAAAATGATAAACATTACTAGAGAGAATTTGTGTTGGTTAGCTGGCTTGCTAGAAGGGGAGGGGTGTTTCAATTGGAGCAAAGCCGGTTCTCCACTAATTAGTATTGCTATGACTGATTTGGATGTAATTGAAAAAGTTCGAGATTTAATTCATCCTACTGCTCAAATTTATAGTGTCCAAAAGAATGATAAATGTAAAGTTATTTACAGATTCAAGACATATGGAATTAATTCAATAGAATGGATGAAATTACTCTATCCTTTAATGGGATTAAGAAGGCGAGAAAAGATAACTGAAATTCTAAATCTTTGGGAAAATAAGAAACCACTAGGATTAGGTGGAAAAATGACTAGAAATATGCAAAATAATGCAATTAAAGCAGTTGCTATTAGTAAGAATATTTCTTATGAAGAAGCGAAATCATTTCTTTTGTCTACACTTGTAGAAAGTGAGGAAAAGAAATGAAAAAAGAACTAGATGATCGTACAAAAAAACTAGTCAAGGCTTTAGTTGATCATTTTGATAATGAAGATCGTGCAGTAAGGGATCGCCAGATTAAGGTATGGCGTCGGCTCAAGCTACTGTGGGAAAATATTCAGCACACCTACTACAGTGAAGTCAATCATGATTGGCGTATGCCGGAATGGGATAAATCGGGTTCGGATTCTGATCAAGCGTACTACGATAAGTCGGTCAATATTTACCGAGCTTATCTGGAATCAATCATCGCAGCACTCTCTATTACCGTTCCTCCTATTACTTGCTATCCTGATGATGCTGATAACCCCCTGGATATCAGTACAGCTAAAGCAGGTGATAAGATAGCGGAACTGGTATTCCGTCATAACAATGCGCCCCTGTTGTGGTTACATGGGCTATTTGTGTTCATGACGGAAGGAATGACGGCGTGCTACTCGTACACAAAAGAGGATAAGAAATACGGTGAATATGAGACACATGAATTCGAGGAAGTAACTGAGAACTATGAACAGCCTATGTGTCAGTTTTGTGGTCAGGCGATGGCTGATAGATCCATCGTTACGAATCAGGAAGATAAATTCGCACCAGGAGATATAGATGCTCCATTCATGAGCATCGCTGATAGACTTGAAATATGCCCCAATTGTGCCCGTCAGGTAGTTCCATCCCTTCAGAAATCAGCAGCCGTAATCACTAAGTTAGTCGGAACAACGAGTCACCCAAAATCTCGTGTGTGCATGGAGATTTTTGGTGGTTTGTATGTTAAGGTGCCAGTTTGGGCGCGTAATCAATCAGAGTGTTCGTATCTGATCTATTCTTATGAAACTCACTACGCTAATGCATTAGAACAATATCCTGAACTAAGAGATCAGATCAAATCATCTACTGCATTTGATCTGTATGAACAGTGGGGTCGATTAAGTCCACAGTATAGGGGTGAATATCCGATTCATAACGTCACTGTGAGAAATTGTTGGTTCCGTCCGTGTGCATACAACATCTTGGAAGAAGAAGATGTTGATTTCATGAAGGAACGGTATCCGAATGGAATCAAAGCGTGCGTAGTGAATGATAAGGTCGCGCACGTAGAGAATCAGGACTTGGATGATGCATGGACTCTTACCTACAATCCGCTATCGGATTACATTCATTTCGACCCTCTGGCTCTGTTGTTGGTATCTATTCAGGACATTACTAACGATCTTGTATCTCTGGTTCTTCAAACCGTCGAACACGGTATACCTCAAACGTTCGCAGACCCGAAGGTACTTAATTTTGACGCGTATAGAAATGCAGAGGCCATACCTGGTGGGATTTATCCTGCTACACCAAGATCTGGTAAGCCCATCTCAGAAGGATTCTACGAAGTAAAGACTGCTACACTCTCGGGCGAAGTAATGCCATTCGCTGAGAAGATACAGGAAATGGGTCAGATGGTATCTGGCTCGCTTCCATCACTATTTGGTGGTCAGATATCTGGAAGTAGGACTGCATCAGAATACTCGATGAGTCGCGCACAGGCGCTCCAGCGCCTTCAGGGGACGTGGAAAGTACTAATTAGTTGGTGGAAGGAAATATTTGGTAAAGTAATACCGATGTATATTAAAACTATGCAAGATGATGAACATAATGTAAAGAAGGATGAATTCGGTAACTTCGTCAATGTGTTCATTCGCAAAGCTGAACTCGAAGGTAAAATTGGTTCAGTCGAATTAGAAGCTAATGAGAATCTACCGATTACATGGAATCAGCAGAAAGATGCTGTAATGCAATTATTCGAGACTAAAATTCCTGAATTGATGCAAACTCTGCTCACGCCAGAAAACATACCTTATATCAAGAAGGCAATCGGTCTAGTTGATTACGTCATTCCGGGTGAAGATGATAGACAGAAACAATACGAAGAAATTCAGATGTTAGTTCAATCTGAACCTATCACTTTACCCCCTGATCCCATGATGATGATGCAGGCCCAACAGATGGGTATGCCTCCACCCCCACCTCAAGAGATTCCATCAATTGAGGCTGATATGGATGTGGATAATCATGGACTTGAAGCAGATGTGTGTCGTCGCTGGCTTGTGTCCGATGCGGGTAGACTCGCTAAGAACGAGAATCCGATGGGATACAAGAATGTATTGTTGCACATGAAGATGCATAAAGACATGATGCAACAATTAATGATGCAGGAGCAGATGGCTCAGATGCAGGCGCAGCAGCAGGCATCAGTACCACCACCTCCTGGTGGTGATCAAGTTAATGAACCTGAAAACATTGGAACGGTGCAATAATGGCTGATGAATCCACTCCTAGTGAACCACTCGATACGATGGATGTAATTGAGCTTCTGGGTGAAGAAGAACCCACTGAACCTCTAGATTTACGTCCTCCTCCATCTAAAGAAGATGATGATTCAGATAAAGATGATGAGGATAAAGAGCCTGAGAAAGACGAATTAGAGGAACTGGAAGAAGAATTAAAAGGACCATCTGATGAAGATCTGGAGTTAATGACTCCTGTACGTCGTAAGGAGATACTGGCGAAGTTCCCTACTCTGTTCAAGGAATTTCCGTATCTTGAGAAGGCGTACTACAGAGATCAGCAATTCACTGAAGTATTTCCAACTATTCAAGACGCTAGACAATCGGCTGAAAAGGCTCAAATTCTGGATGGATTTGAGAATCTTATCATCAAAGGTGGTGATATTGGTATCGTACTTCAGGCTGCTAAGGAAGAAAGTCAGGAAGCATTCCATCGCATTGCTGATAATTATCTCCCGGCCCTGAAGAAAGTAGATCAGCAAGCATACTATCATGTGCTTGGTAATGTACTTAAAGATACCATCGTCACGATGGTTCGTGAGGGTAGATCATTAGGTGAGCAGGGTCAACCACTCACATCAGCAGCTAATATCCTCAATCAGTTCATTTTCGGTACGTCGAATTTCCAGCCTCCCACTACGCTGTCTCGTCAACGTGATCCACAGCAAGAAGGTCAGTTGAATGAGGTTCAACAGCAGAGGCAACAACTATTCTATCAGCAATTTAGTCAAGTTCGGGACGAACTTCAGACGAAGGCTGATAACGTATTGAAGGCTACTATTGAGGGTAACATCGATCCTAATAAATCGATGACTGAATATGTGCGCGGTAAGGCGATTACTGATGCACAGGAAACCCTCGTCAGTCTGATGGGAAAAGATACGCGATTCCGTGGTCTAATCGATAGATTGTGGGATAAGGCGTATCAGACTAATTTCGATAAAACTAGTACAGATAGGATCAAATCAGCCTATCTATCGAAGGCCCGTACGCTTCTGCCTAGCGTCATTAAAAAGGCACGTAGTGAAGCATTGCGCGGTTTGGGTCGCCGTGCTCAGTCAGATGAAATTGAAGAATTGACTCCTAGAAAGAGTCCAATCACATCTGGAAAATCCACATCCAATAACAGTGGACGAATTCGTTCGGCAAAGGACATTCCGAAAGATATGTCAACGATGGATTTTCTGATGAAGGACTAACACATGGCTGTGACCGAAACACAGGTTGCTGCGTTGGAACTTGAGCGTGTGATTCCGAAAGTACGTGTACTTTTTGAACGCGACGACAAGTTTTACGCCAACATCAAGAAGCGAGATGTAGAGAAAATCTCGCACCGGCAGATGCGCGTGCCTCTTGAGATTCGTCCTGGTGGTTCGTTCGGATACTTCAATCCAGATGGTGGTGATCTGGGTCGAGGTGGTGGACCACAGTTCGATAAGGCCGTGCTCAATTCAGTATTCTGTTCAGAGAGTATTGAATACACCAAGCTCACTCAGTGGGCTACGGATGATGAACGGAAGGCCGTTGTCAACAGTGTGCGTAGACTTACGGCTACTGCACTCGATGAAATGCGCCGTCAGCTCGACTCGCAGATGATGCAGGTCGGT
>Ga0137436_1000024_pt1 | contig 47490 bp, 67 predicted proteins | sample EasRivERMGT119_2_FD_102328 | JGI IMG/M metagenome (GOLD analysis project Ga0137436, IMG submission 102328) | Soil microbial communities from meander-bound floodplain in the East River, Colorado, USA - East River MetaG ERMGT119_2 | ecosystem: Environmental > Terrestrial > Soil > Floodplain ...
CTGGAGATGGTTGTTGGATCGAGTTAGTGAGTGTATTTTTGATTTTCGATTTGGGATCGACCACCTCAACTCTGAGTATGCCCAGTGGGTTTGTTAGTGTAAAAAAAAAAAAAAAAAAAAAAACTCAACTCTTGAGAGGGGGGGGATATACTCATCAAAACGAAATTCGAAAATCAGTCTAAGTTAATTATACCTGGCAAGAGATCGGGAATGCGTCCGAGGCTATGATATGGCTGGATAAACGGTTTATGTAACCATCTCCATCACTCCGACAATCACCGCAGCCTCTCTGAGTAGCCAGAAGCAAGCTAAGCAGCGCAGCCTCTCTGAACTCCGAGTCGAGCCTCAGCTGAGAGCAAAAGAAAAAACTCTGAGTAAGTTGAAGAGAGCAAAAAAAGGGGGCTCACGCCCCCTCCCTCCTGAGTTGCTCGTCTTGGGCTCGCCAGCCTCGATGCCACTCTTCATAGTAGACTGGGTGGATGTCAACTCCGAATGGACAGTGTGGCTCGGCTCCGAGTCGTCTCGCGTGTGCGCCTGCTTTGTAGGCCATCTGCAGTCCGTTGAGATCTGGTTCAAACATCTTGGAAACTCCGTCCGGGGAAAGGTGGGCGGGGATTGCTCCCCGCCCGATGGGCCTTAGGCCTTCTTCTTCTTCGGCTCGCTCATGGCCTGCATCGAGGCCATGAACTGTGCCTGCTCCTCCGGGGTCTTCGAGGCCATGAACTCCTCGAAGGTCAGCTTCGTGATGGCGGACTTGACTGCGGCCGCCACATCGATCCGAGTCGCGATGGTCCGGAGATCGCCCGCGCGCAGTGCCGCGAGCTTCTTGTCGACTGCGGCCTCGGACAATTCCTGATAGTCGTTGGGATTGTCCTTCTTGGTGATGCCCGCGTGGGTGTCCTTGACCACGTTCTCGAGCCCCTTGATCGCGATGTGCTGGGCGACTGGGGACAATTCCCCGAAGCCGAAATCGGCCAAGTCAACAGTGCGCGCGATCGCCTTACCAAGTTGAAGAGTAACCATTGTAGTCTCCTTCATTACCCGGACTTGGCGGGTTCGTCGAACCCCGTCCCATCTCCGGTATACACACAGTACTCGATCCCACACGAATGTAAAGTTCGTTGTTTGGTGAGTTTTGGCAATTAAAGTTCGTTGATCGGACCAGTCTTGAAATATAGTTGCTCAAATAGGACAACAGTCTCGGACGTAGGACTCGAGGCCCATATGCTTTTAGTCCTAGGACTCGTAGCCTAGGACTGCAGTCTCTGCAACTGGGAGTTGGTGATAGCTATGCGCTTTGAGCATACCTATGACTCGAGTCCTATGAGACTGCATTCCTACAACTCAGGGTGGGGGTGCCCCGACGAAGCAACTTGGCACAGTTTTTGCAAGCCCTCAGAATATCGCTCGAGTGTTTTCTGACATACCTCACTATCACTGTTTACTGTCGCAGTTACTCAGAGGTACACTAAAAAAGATCCAAGGGGCTTGACACGCCTCGGAGAGAGGCGTAAACTGCGAACAATGGGGAGGGCTTCGTGAGTCTTGTACGGCCTTCGATCGAGCGTCCTATTTGTCGTGTGATACTTGTGTGCGGGCCTCCGGCTTCAGGTAAATCGACTTACGTCCGAGTCCACGCGAAGACAGGTGACACCGTGATCGACCTCGACGTCATTGCTCAATCGTTCGGACTCAAGAGAGGATGGCCAAGCACTCACTTCGCCCTCGTCATGAGGGAGTGGGCAAGCCGAATGAAGGCGTTGGCTCAGCTAGGGCCGTTGGATGTGGCTTGGGTTGTGATGGGCGCTCCGCTTCGAGAGCAACGGGAGCATTGGGTGAGGGCGCTCGGAGTCAAGTCCAGTGATTTGATTGTGCTCACGGCTACGAGAGAGGAACTCTTTGAACGGATCAAGGCCGATCCAGAGCGGAGTCGAGTCCGGTCGGAGCAAGTGCTCGCCGTTAGGAACTGGTTCGAGTTGGAGAAGATCGGATGAGGGAGGTTCATCCACATCTCTTCGTCGGGAGCGCCGAGGACTACAAGGCTTGTCGGAGTGAGGCGGGTTGGTCTTTTCTTACCTGCGCGAAGGAGCCGTGGCACCGGAGTGCGTTGGGTTACGAGGGTCGAAGTGCTCCGAGAGAACACCCGGAGTATCTCATGGCTCGGCGGGGTGATCAGTTGATCCTTAACATGGTTGATGCTATCAATGCCGCCTACTTCCATCCAGAGATGATGGATGCCGGAGTGGAGTTCATCGAGGCCGAACTGGAGAAGGGCCGGAACGTCTTGATCCACTGCAATCAAGGCCACTCTCGAGCCCCAGGAATGGCCTTCTACTTCCTCTGGAAGAAGCGGGGCTTCGGGAAGGGTAAGGTCTTCAGCGATGGCGAATACGAGTTCAAGCAACACTACCCCAGCTACAATCCGTCGGAGGGGATTAGAGAGTTTATCCGCGTTGAGTGGAGGCGGCCATGACACGGATCTTAGGGAGGCCGTCGGCTCCGGAAGTGGAGACGGACTTCGTTCGAGAACTGAACGAGGCGGATCTGGTTCTCTTGGACGCACCACGCGGAGTCCAGTCAAAACCAATAGCGAAGCTTCGCGACAGTCATCACGCCCTTGCACGAGCCTTGAGCGCAGGTATGAAGCCTGGCGAAGCGTCGCTGATCACTGGCTACAGTCTCAGCCGAATAAGCGTCCTCCAGGGCGATCCTAGCTTCAAGGAGTTGCTCGAGTTTTATCGCGGCCATCAGGACACCGCTTATGCGAACCTCCACGACCGAATGGCTACTCTCAGTATGGACGCCCTTGAGGAACTCCGTGAGAGACTTGATGACCACCCTGAAGAGTTCACGCCCGGAGCGCTTCTTGAGATGGTTAAAACACTGGCTGATCGAACGGGGTTCGCGCCCACCACCAAAAGCTTGAACATGAATGTGGACTTGAACTCATTCGCGGATAAGCTTCAAGCGGCGAGGAAACGCGCTGAGCGGCCCCAACATAATCAAGCCTTAACAATCGAGGTCAAGCAAGTCCCCGCTCCTACCGACAGCAGCCTGCTTGGCCGCGAGCCGGAGGATCAGAAATGATTCTCCGGCACTTTACCCCCTCCAAGGTTGTTCGCGAGCCGGCCTTGGTAACTCGAGGGCGTCCGCATAACGCCCTCTCTTTTTTAGGCCAAGCGGAGTTCAGCATTGTTAGCTAAAATCGAAGACCCTCAGAAAGAGATGGCTGACGCACTTGCTCGCTACACCAACGACCCTGTTGGTTTCGTCGCTTGGGCTTTTCCTTGGGAAGCGCCGGAGACGGAGTTGGAACGGTTTAAAGGGCCGGAACAATGGCAGCTGACGGTCCTTGAGGGGATTCGGGATGGCTTGCTCACAGCGAACCAAGCAATCCAGCTTGCTGTTGCTTCCGGTCACGGCGTCGGGAAGAGTGCGTTGGTCGCGTGGATCATTCTTTGGTCTTTAACCACCTTCGAGGATTGTCGTGGAGTGGTCACAGCTAACACGGAAACGCAGCTGAAGACGAAGACGTGGGCCGAGCTGACGAAGTGGCACCGGCTGTTCATGGGTCGTGAACACTTTAAGATGACAGCCACTGCGATCTACAACACAGGCCCTGACCGCGAACGAAGCTGGAGAATAGACTTGATCGCTTGGTCGGAGCGGAGCACAGAAGCGTTCGCTGGACTGCATAACAAGGGCAAGCGGATTCTGGTGATCTTCGATGAGGCCTCGGCTATTCCAGATGTGATCTGGGAGACGACTGAAGGCGCGCTGACGGACAGTGATACACAGATCGTATGGATGGTCTGTGGGAACCCGACTCGTAACTCCGGCCGGTTTAGAGAGTGCTTCGGCCGCTTCCGCTACCGCTGGAAGACGTTCGAGGTGGACTCCAGAACCGTCTCCATTACTAACAAAGAGCAATTCAAACGATGGGTCAGGGACTATGGCGAAGATAGCGACTTCGTTCGAGTTCGCGTCCGCGGAGTGTTTCCACGAAGCGGGTCGATGCAGTTCATCGGGCTTGATACAGTTGAAGCTGCCACTCAGAGAGAGCTACCGGCAAGAGCCTCGCCATTCGAGCCGTTTATTATTGGAGTTGACGTTGCTCGCTTCGGTGACGACGCCAGCTGCATCGCGTTCCGCAAGGGAAGAGACGCTCGAACAGTTGAGCCTATCATTCTGAGAAACGTCGATACGATGCAACTCTCAGGGAGGGTCGCTGATGTCTTTTCGCAGTATAAGGCGGACGCAGTATTCGTGGACGGCGGCGGAGTGGGAGGTGGTGTTGTTGACCGTCTTCGCCAGCTGCATGTCCCTGTCTTCGACATCCAATTCGGAGGGAAGAGCGACCGAACAGATCTTGAGGAGGGTGCAAGAAGTGCTAACAAACGATCAGAGATATGGCACTCAATGAAGAAGTGGCTTGAGATCGGCTGCCTGCCGAACGAAGGTCAGTTCATGCAACAATACAGAGAGGAACTCCCTGGACCTGAGTACGGCTTCAACATCCGAGATGAAATTCAGCTGGAACGCAAAGAGGATATGAAGCGACGGGGCTACGCTTCGCCCGACTTAAGCGACGCCCTTGCCCTTACCTTCTCTTATCCTGTGATGCCGAGCATTTATGCTGGGGGCGAGCACGCACAGTTCCGGTCGAAGCAGCCAATGGCTGAAGGCGTTGACTACGACCCCTTCACGAACAGGGCGATTGGAATCAGCGCGTGAGGCACATCGAAGCTGATAAGTTTTTGGTGGGGACGGTCTTGATCCTGATACTTTTGCTTGTCGTTTGCGGAGTGTCAAAATAATGGCGATACAGCTTGGACAGCCGGTTGTCTTCAGACCAGGCACGGCCTTTGAAGAGAGGTGGGGACCGGGACAATACCTCTCGGGAATGGTCACGAGCATCACTGGTGGTGAAGCCTCACTGATCGTTTGGCCCGCCGGGGAGTATCCACCTTATTACGAGCTGCGTGTCAGTCGAGACGATGCCCTGGCAAAGCCCCGCACATGGACGCCCTCGGTCAGTGACACGTCTGCCCTCCCCGAGGCTCCTTCGGATGGACAGATCTACGGCCGCCGGAATCAGGCTTGGACGCCCGTAATTACTGGTGGATCTGGTGGTGGTGTCTCTGCTATCGTTATCTCCGATACTGTGCCTGCACAGCCTCTCGAGGGAATGGCGTGGCTGGACACCACCATCAACAACTTCTTCATTTATCAACAAGGTGTTTGGGTCGAGCCCGCTCACCTGAACCCTGTTCCGTAGGACACTGAGATGGCAATTCAGTTTCCAATCAACCCGCAGCAAGGCCAACAGTACACCCCTGCTGGTATTCCGCTGACGTGGCAATACGACTCGGGGCGACACGCCTGGAGAGTGCTTCGCTCGGCCGCAAGCTGGAGTGAGATTGGGGGGAAGCCCGCTACATTCCCGCCTTCCGCCCACTCTCACATCATCGCGGATGTCACTGGATTGCAAGCGGGTTTAGATCTAAAGCAAGACTCGAGTGCAAGAGGCTTCCCGAACGGTTACGCCTCGCTCGATGGAAATGGCCTCGTTCCAACAAGCCAGCTGCCTCCACTCAGTGAGACTGATTGGAACCAGATTGAGAACAAGCCAAGCGAGTTCCCACCCTCCGCTCACTCCCACCCCGTCGCCCAGATCAGCGACAGCTCAAGCGTTGGTCAGCAACTCGTTCGCTCACCCACGGCTCAAGATGCGAGGAATGTGATTGGGGCCATTGGGCCTGATGACAACGCTCGAGTTAAGGTTAAGCTTGCTGGCGTCTCGATGGGGATCAGACGAGCGATCAACTTTATCGAGGGCTTGAATGTTACACTGGCTGTTGCGGATGATGCTGTTAATGAAGAGGTGGATGTAACGATTAACTCGTCTGGTGGAGGCGGGGGTGGAGCCTCGATCCTCGTCAGTGAGACCAAGCCCGTTGCACCAGCTGACAATACGATGTGGCTCGACTCGGCGACAGGCATCACTTACATCTACTACAACGACGGAGGTGGCCATCAGTGGATTGAGCCTCTTCCCTACATTCCTGCGCAGCCAGCCGCTTACACAAAGATAGTCTTCCCCGTCGCACCAGTCAACGATCAAGCCTTCACTGCGTATGCGGGGGCGGTCTGGAAGTGGTCATCGGTGAGAGGTGTTTGGTACGCAGCACAGACAGCCAGTCAGTCTTATACGAAGGCTGAGGCGGACACTAAGTTCGTCGATATTGTCGGCGATACTATGACGGGGGCGTTGACACTGAACGCCAACCCGACCGCTCCACTTCAGGCCGCCACCAAACAGTACGTCGACAGCAAGGCTCCGATCATCGTAAGCGACACTCCACCACCCACCCCACTCGACAACACGCTGTGGTGGGAAAGTGATACTGGCATTCTTTATCTCCGCTATAATGATGGCGTAGGCCCTGTTCAGTGGGTCCAGGCGGTTGCGACACCAGTGCTCGATACGTCAGCGCTTGTTAAGAAGGCTGGCGATACGATGACTGGTAACCTGGTGATCAGTACACCAGCTGGCAATGCATCACTTACTTTAAATAGTGGTATCAGCAATATCGAGATTGGCAGGATGGATGGCGTTGCCAGCACTCCATTCATTGATTTCCACTCAGGTGCAGCGGTTACTGACTTCGATGCTCGATTGATCGCGAGTGGAAGTGGCGCTGCAGCCGAGCTTAAGTTAGATGGCGGAAACTTTGTGCTGCCCCGCGATCCTACGTCAGGGCTTCACGCTGCTACTAAGCAGTACGTCGATCTCAAGACATCGAACAGACAACGCTTCACTTTAGATGGACTTAACTTAATTGACATTCCAGTCCCCGCGGGTGCTGTCGCAGCGAAGTTAAGTGGTTCAGCTTATTTTGCGGGAGCTGGCAATACATATCCTATGATACAGCTGAGTACTTCGGCCGGAGTGTTTATTAACTCAGTAGGGGGCTATGTCTTTAGTGGGAATCAGTTTACTGCTTATCCAGCTGCAGCTTGGGCCTACTATACTAATAATGCTTCTATTGCAGGTTTCTTTTTGGTGCAAACTCAAGATAATAGTCAACTTCCTTTTAACTGGGATGGGTTTATGCAGGTGAAGAGAAAAACAACAGGAAATTATTTTTCAGGTGACTTCATATCGAGAGGTTATAACAATGCAACTGGACACGGGATATTTACTTTCAATAACCGTTGTCAGACTCCGGGTTCCGGTCTTAGTGTCTTAGCTATTCGTTTTATACTGTATGGCGGCACCCTCTTCGATACTAACAGTGTTCTCATTGTGGAGTGGCTGTAATGGCACTCAACTTCCCATCCTCACCTACAGTCGGTGATCTTTATCCGACTCCAGCACAAGTGGGCGTGCCACAGTATAAGTGGGATGGGACGGCTTGGATTGCACAGACGATACCGGACGCACCGACTTACGTTAAGAAGGCCGGCGACACGATGACCGGCCAACTTATAGTTAACTATGTAAGCCCGCACATTATTCTCCAGAGGACAGCAGTTGGAGAGTTGGCTAGTATTACCTCGATGATAGGAGGCTTGCCTCGTTGGGATGTAGCTATTGGTGACACCCAGGCGGAAAGTGGTGGCAATGTTGGATCGTACTTCGGTATTCACTACTTCACTGACGCGGGTGATTATGTTGGACAGGCGCTTGGGATTAGCAGGGCTGATGGGCTTGTTGTTCTGAAGGGCAATCCGACTGGACCACTTCACGCGGCCACTAAGCAGTACGTCGATGCTGCGGCCAGCTCCTTCCCTGTCGGAACCCTGATGCTGTTTCAGCAGACGGCCGCACCAACAGGCTGGACGAAACAGACGACGTTTAATGATAGGGCGCTAAGAGTTGTCTCTGGTAACTGCGTGAATGGTGGTACTTACACGTTTTCGTCTTTGTTTGCTGGGATCTCGACGCAGGGTGCTACGCTTGATGGCAACACGATGGCGAATCATGCTCACCAAACTTACGGCTACACCTTGAACCCCGGCGGTGGTCCTGGTGGCTTCCACCACGAACCTTCTGATGGCAACGGCCTCAACGCTTACGGTGCTGTCTACGATGTTGCTGCTGGTGCTGGTGGAGCACACGCACACGGCCTCAACCTCAGTGTTCTGTACGTCGATCTCATCATTGCGAGTAAGGCCTGATGGATACTGAGAAACCAAGAGCATCCGGCACGTTGAAGTGTCCACTGTGGCAAAAGCCGATGAAGCTTGTCTGTCACACTTGTGCGTTGTGGGTTCATGTAAGAGGAAAACATCCACAGAGTGAAGAGATGGTTGATCACTGGAATTGTGCGCTTGCTTGGATGCCAATGCTGATGATCGAGAACTCGCAACAACAGAGGGCGACAGGGGCCGCGGTCGAAAGCTTTAGGAATGAAGTGGTAAGTGCTAATCAATCACAGCGGGTACAGTGGGAAGCACTGGTGAATGGAGGGAGAAATGCAATTGACTATAGTTCCAAGTGATGGTGTGGTTCTCGTTGACAAAGAGCCTCGGAAGGTTGACTGTAGTCAATTCGAGGAGCTTGAGGGCGTTCATGCGGTTCAGTGGAATGGGACGACCGGCCACATCGAGTTTATCAATGATACCTCAACTCAATTCAATTACAAGCTGAATGAGCCGATTGAAGACATCGAACGCTTCCAGCCGGTGATTGATGCTTGGGAAGTAGCGGAGTCACAAAAGGCTCCAGTGCCGCCGAAGCTCTTAAAGATGCCGGAACCGAAAGATGGTTGAGCAAGCAAAGACATGGCTCAAGGACAATTCCACGCTGGTCTACTTCTTATTAGCCCAAGCCATTGGAATTGGTGCTGCCGTGTTGAGCATGACTGCGTATATGGTGAAGCTGGAAGCAAGGGTTGTAACGCTGGAGACGAGGGGCTCGCCACACTTAGCTGTGATCGACAACCGCTTGACGGTGTTAGAGAGTACATCCAACGAGAACAAGCGGCGACTGGACAATGTTATCAATATCATGACTAAAGAGCTGCACATCTCACCTGCGAGGTGACGTCATGTCTATAGGTCTGTTGTTTTGGGTGCTCATGATCCTGTGGTTCTTCTCGTGGATTGGGACGAGGTGGGGCGGGTTGACTGGACCTTATCTCTACGCGAGTGAACTCTTGTTCTTCATCTTGCTGTTCTTGCTTGGATGGCACTCGTTCGGCTTCGTAATTCACGCTTAACAAAGGAGGACGTGATGGCGATAGGTGTTACTGGAGTCTACAAGGCCCCGACTGATATGGCCGCGGCTGATCCAAGGATACTGGCTCGTGTTGGGCCGGGGACGGAAAGTGCTGCGTTGGTTACGGGAGTTAGTGCTGATGGGGCGCTTGTGAGCTTGCGTGTGTTCCCTGATCAGCAGGAGGACTTCTCCATTCGAGGGATTGGGATCGTTGATGATCCAATCCTTGGGTTCTTTACTGAGGGGGCACATCCTGAAGCGCCGCCGATTACACGGAGTGCTGAAGGCCGAAGCAAGCCGATGTTCTCGCCTGACAAGCCTGATAAAACCGAACGGAGGCCATAATGTTCGGCGGCGGCGGAAAGACACCTCCACCACCCACACCACCTCCAGTGCCGCCACCGGCTCCTACTCCAGCTGACACAAGCGTTGTCGAAGCTGGACAAAAGGTCAGGTCGGCCTCGAAGGCGGGTGTGGGTGCAACCATAGCAACTGGTAGCGGGGGTCTCACGACACCAGCTAATACTGGTTCTAAGTCATTGTTAGGGGATTAAGATGTTTGGCGGAAACGACCAACAGCCGACTCCACCATCAGCTCCGATCCAACAGGCAACGACTCCAATGCCGACGGCAGCGCCGTCACAACCAGGTACTGATCCGCAGAAGATTGCGGGTCAGCTCGAGGCGAACCAAGCGAAGCCGGGGGCACTGGCAACACCCTCTCAAGATCAAGAAGACTCTAACAAGTCTTTATTGGGGCGCTAGATGAACAAGAAAACTCGCCAGGAGAGAGCGGAATGGGCGGATCAACGCTTGATCGCGATGAGAACTCCGCGCTACTCTTGGTGGGTTCATTGGAGGGAGCTAGCGAACTTCCTCTTGCCAAGGAGATATAAGTGGCTGATAACACCGAACGAGATGAGTCGTGGAACTCAGTTGAACACTGGTATCATCGACTCTACGGGGACAATCGCAGCACGAGTGTGTGCGGCTGGTATGATGAGCGGAATCACCTCGCCGACGAGGCCGTGGTTCCGGCTGGGGATCGAAGGGTTACAGCTGAACGATTCGTCGAACCCAGCGTCATTGTGGCTGGCCGAGTGTGAGAAACGTCTTCTGAAGGTCTTCGCGGAGTCAAACTTCTACAATGCTATGGCTACTTTATATCTTGATCTTGTTGTGTTCGGTACAGGTGTTTCGATTTGCTACGAGGACTTCGAGAACGTGGTTCGCTTTTACAACCCTTGTGCGGGCGAGTATTATCTTGAGGCGGGTTCGACTTATGAAGTGGATACGCTCGCAAGAGAGTTCACGATGACCGTTAAGCAAGTTGTACAGGAGTTCGGACTGGAGAATTGTTCGGAGTCGACGAAGAAAGCTTACACGCAACCAGGGGGTCGGACTCAAGAGATTGTTGTTTGTCACTTGATCGAGCCAAATGATGGCAGTGAAAGAAAGAAGTGGAAGTACATGGAGCTGTATTGGGAGAGGGGCAATACAGCGGAGGGGCCGCTTAGGTGGAGCGGATACAATGAGTGGCCTGTTATTGCTCCGCGGTGGGATCTCGTCTCGAACGACGTTTACGGCAGATCACCTGCTATGGATGCTCTTGGGGACATCAAACAGCTGCAACAGGAGACAAAGAGGAAGGGACAGGCGATTGACAAGATGGTTAATCCGCCGATGCTCGCTGATGTTCAGCTGAGGAACCAACCGGCCTCGTTGATGCCAGGGGGTGTCACTTATGTCAGCGGACTTCAGAACGTCGGCTACAAGCCTGTGTTCACAGTCAATCCACCGATCAACGACTTGAAGGAAGACATTAAGGAGATTCAGGAGCGGATTAAGGTCATCTTTTTCAATGACCTCTTCATGATGATCTCACAGTTGGATACAGTTCGCACTGCGACGGAGATAGATGCGAGACGAGAGGAAAAGTTGATTATGCTTGGCCCCGTGCTCGAGCGGTTTGAACAGGAAGCGCTTGATCCAGTGATCGAGCGGATCTTTGGGATCATGATGAGGGCTGGTTTGTTGCCGCCTGCACCAGAGGGCCTGATCAAAGATGGTCAAGGGCTGAATGTTCAGTACGTTTCGATGCTTGCTGAAGCACAGCGAGCTGTGTCCGCTTCAGGAATGGAACGTGTCATGGGCTTGGCTGGCAACATCGCCGCAGCTGATCCATCGGTGCTTGACAACATTAACGTCGATGAGTTTATGGTTGAGTATGCGGACTTGATGGGTGTGCCTCCGAAGATACTGAGGTCGAGAGATGAAGTGGCAGCTCTCCGCGAGCAAAAGCAGAAGCAACAGGAGCAAGCGGCGCTTCTTGGTCAGACTGACGCGGCGGTTAAGGGGGCGCAGGTACTTTCCAAGACGGACGTGGGCGGTGGCCAGAATGCTTTGGCCGCCATGATGGGACTTGGTGGGCCGCAGTCAGGGACTGAGGTTCAACAGTGAGTTATGATGCAAGCGATCCGAAACAAGTTAAAGATCGGATTAAACAGCTTAGGGTTCAGGAGAACATAAAGGATGACTTACTCCGGCGGATCATGGAGACTCGCGAAGGTCGATCCTGGTTCTTCGAGATACTCGAGAGCGCACATATCTGGAGAAGTTCTTTCTCAGTCGAGGCACTTGCAATGGGTTTTGCCGAGGGGGAAAGGAACATGGGGCTTCGTCTGTTGGCTGATCTTATGCGGGCGTGTCCAGCGCGGTATATCGAGATGGTACAAGAGGCTCGAGAACTAGGTGATCTTGAGAAGTCGATAAAGCAAACGGGAGAAGGCAATGACGGATCTGACAGCTACACAGACGACACCTCCAGCGGAACCTAAGCCTGTTGGAGAGGCGACGGGGCCAGGAACAGCTAAGGCGGCCCAAGAACAACTGGAGAAGGCTAATCAAAAGCCTTCACTGCTCAACGATGAAACAGTTGATCTGAACGATGAGACGAGTGAGCGGACAGTCGATGACAAGACCGAACCAACTTCAGTTATCCCTGGAGCGTTCGATCCGACGCAGCTTAAGCTCGACCCGCAGATCGACAAGAAGAACCCAGCGTTTAATGAGTTTACTGAGATCTCCAAAAAGAGTGGGGTTAAGCAGGAGGTGGCTCAGGAATATATCGACCTGTATGCTAAGACCGTCAAGGAGGCGGCTGATCGGCCGTACCAGATGTGGCGAGACACGCAAAAGGGTTGGCAAGACGAAGTTATGGCTGACCAAGAGATGGGTGGCAAGAACTTCGACGAAGTGAGGCGTGTTATTGGAAGTGCTTTGAGTGAATACGGCGACCCTGGAGTTAGGACTGCACTTGACTTTACTGGTGCGGGGAACAACCCTGCAATCATCCGAACCTTGTTCCGTATGTCAAAAGCATTGGCGGAGCCAGGGCCGGTGAGAGCGGAGCCCCCGAGATCAGTGAAGCCTGACAGTCCAGGCGCTGCACTGTATCCACATCTGGTACCAAACCGAGGAGAATAAACAATGCCTGTTATTGGCGCAACTGCCTTGACCCTTGCTGACTGGGCCAAGCGAGTCGACGACAACTACAAGATCGCTACGATCATTGAGTTGTTGTCACAGACGAATGAGATCTTGGACGATATGCTTTTTGTCCAAGGCAACCTGCCAACAGGTCATCGGACGACAGTCCGTACTGGCTTGCCGGCTGCAACGTGGCGCTTGCTCAACTACGGTGTCCCAAATGGGAAGAGCACAACGGCACAGATCACTGACTCATGTGGCAACCTCGAAACGTACAGCGTGGTTGACAAGGATATTGCTGATCTTAACGGTAATACTCCTGAGTTCCGATTCAGTGAGGTGAAGGCCTTTCTCGAAGGCATGAACCAACAGGTGTCGGCGACAGTGTTCTATGGGAACACCTCAGTGAACCCGGAGCGGTTCATGGGACTGGCCCCGCGTTACAACACTGTCAACATCGCCAACGCCCAGACCGCAGCAAACGTCATTGACATGACGGGAACTGGTGGCACGAACACTTCGATGTGGATCGTGACTTGGGGTGCAGAGACCATCCACGGTATCTTCCCGAAAGGCAAGATGTCGGGGCTGCAACACAAGGACATGGGCGAGTGGCCTGTGAACGACGTGAACGGCAACACTTATCAAGCCTATCGTGACCACTTCAAGTGGGAGTGTGGGCTGACGGTTCGTGACTGGCGTTTCGCTGTTCGCCTGTGCAACATCGACGTGACGACGCTGAGTGGAGCAACGCCGCCTGATCTGTTGACTGGACTGATCCGCGGCTTGTATAAGCTGCCGGTCGCTTCAGCGAGGGCCCAGGCGGTTCAGAAGAGTGACTCGCCGTCGGTGAGTGACTCGATGGGTCGGACTGCGATCTACTGCAACCGGACGCTGCGGACTTGGCTCGACATCCAGGCCGTGAACAAGAAGAATGTCCTGTTGGACATTGCTGAGTACGATGGGAAGGTTTGCACGACGTTCAGGGGAATACCGATCAAGACCTGTGACGCCATCCTCAACAACGAAGCGAGGGTCGTCTAGTAGCTGGTATGGTTGGATAAACGGTTTATCTAACCACACCTAACACTTGACCCAAATGGAGACGAAAGATGATCTTGGACGGACTTCTGCTGTTCGACAACAACAGCGCGATTACGGCATCTGGCGTTAGCGCCAACGTGCTCGACCTTCTGAACGCGAGAGACATGGGACCCGGCTACCCGCTGGAAGTCCTCGTGCAACCGACGGAGAACTTCACTGCGACTGGTGCTGGTACGCTTCAGGTGCAGTTTCAGGGTTCAGCCGATAACTCGACTTTCACGACCTACGCTGAGTCGGCCGTGTTGACACTTGCACAACTTCAGGCGGGTAAGAACCCGTTCCAGATTGATGTGCCAAGCCCGAACCCGAACGATCCACTCCCCCGTTATCTTCGGCTCAACTACCTCGTTGGTACTGGCCCGATGACCGCTGGGAAGCTCACCGCTGGTATCATCCTCGATCGCCAGCAGAACATTGCGTACCGGCCTGGTATCGTGGTCACTAACTAAGGGCTGAGCACCAGCCAGAAAGGACGAACGCAGATGCCTAAGTATCGGCTTCTTGCGAAGCACTACATGAACGATCGCCTTCTCGATGAGGGGACGATTGTTGGTGACGAAACTTCGTTTCCGATCCCTGAAGGTGGGGTCACTCCAGAGATGGAGGGGCTCGATGATGAAGGGAAGGCGGCGGTGAAGAAGGTGGTGGAGAACTTGACGAAGCCACTGAACACCGCCTCACCGCTTGGTCTGCTGTTCCTCGAGCCTGAGGTGCAGACGGCATTGCTCGCGATGGCGAAAGCCCAGGCAGGGACGAAAGTAGAGCCAACACCAGCGAGGAAGTAACATGCCTCTGAAGAGTGGCACGTCACAGCGGGTTATGCCGAAGACAACGGGTAAAGCAGCGCAAGCTGAAATGGCTCGGATGGAAGCTTCGGCTAAACCTAAAGGGAAGAAGAAGAAAAAGGGCAAGCGCCCTCCGCCAGCAAACGCTATGTATGGTGGCGGCTTCTAAGTAAAGTGGGGGAGGCGTTCTCCCCCACAACTTCCATGAGGTGATAGATGGCGGACGTTACATCACTTTGTAATCAAGCGCTTGCAGTGGTCGGCACCCGTTCGAGCATCTCCACAATCTCTGAGGAGAGTAACGAAGCACGAGCGTGCTTACTTAGCTTCGAGCCAACACGGAAGCAGTTGCTTCGTGCAGCGCATTGGGGCTTTGCTCGCGCCTATGCAAGGTTCCCTCTTATTCGAGCGCGCTTTGGAACGCCTGAGGCTGATCCGGCGCTTGGCTCACCAGTGAATGGATGGAACTCAACTTATGAACCACCCCCTCCTTGGCTTTATGCTTACGGCATTCCAGCAGACGTTTTGCTCGTCCGTTACGTCTTACCAAATCTGGCTAATAGCCAGCCAGCTGTCCCATTTACTGGAGCAGACCCAAAGCTATTCGCCGACACGTCCTCACAAGGGCCAATGCCAAAGTTCGAGATCGCATCAAGCACAATTCCGTTGAACCCTGCTCCAAAGAATGTAGTGCTCACAAACGTATCACAAGCTGTTATGTGTTACACGAAGGACATCACTGACACAGCGCTTTTTGACGAGTCGTTCAGTCGAGCCTTTGTTCAAGCCCTCGCCGCAATGACAGTCACCTCGTTGACGGGCGATCTGAAGATGTTAGACGCGCTGACGAAGCTTGCGAACACGCATATCTTGGATGCGAGAGTGAAGAACGCGAATGAAGGCTTGAATGTGATGGATCATGTACCTGATTGGTTGGCGGTGAGAGGAGTTGGCCCGTCGATGGGAACTGGTCCCTGGATACCTGAGTACGGTCCACTCTTTGGAGGCTCTATCTAATGGCAGCTCCTGTCATCCAGTCGTCATTTTCGGCGGGTGAACTTTCTCCGCTTATGTTTGGTCGAGTCGATCTTAACAAGTATAAGATCGGCGCAGCTAAGATGCACAACTTCCTCGTTGATTTTAGAGGGGGTGCAAGTAAGCGGGCGGGGACAAGGTTTGTTGGAAAGGCACCTTACTGGAATTTAGACGTTATCTTCGTCCCTTTTATCTTCAACAATGACCAGACGTATTTACTTGAGATAGGTCATGGTTACATCCGCTTTATAACACGAGGCGGCTATGTTGTTGATGGAGCTAATAATATTTACCAGATCACTGGTTACTGGAACTGGTATGATCTGCCAAAATTGAAGTGGACCCAAAGCGGTGATACGCTGACTCTTGTGCATCCAAACTATCAGATAATTGAGATAATCCGTTATGGTCACACTGACTGGCGTGGTCAAGGCTTTTCGATCGGTTCTACAGTTGGTGTGTCGGGCGGCTGCGGACTTTCGGCAACGGCGACAGGGTATATTGATCCGGCTGCGGCCGCTTATGTTAACTATGGATATGCAATAACAGCTGTTGGAAAGGATGGTACTGAAGGGTTGTTAAGTGGAATTGCCCGAATGGACAATACGCTTGATATGTCGGCACACAGAGTAACGATAAATGTCACTTGGGGAACGGTTCCTGGCGCTGATTATTACAATGTCTACAAAGCGACTTCAGGTGCTAATGCACAGATAACTAATGGAATGAGGATGGGTTTTGTTGGGAGCACTCGAGCCCAAGTCTTTACTGATACGAACATTTTACCTAACTTTACAAGGTCACCTCCATTACACAAAGACCCTTTTACACCACTTCAGATCGTTGAAGTCACTGTGACGGCGAATGGCTCCGGCTACGACAACTTTACACAGTGCTGGATAACCGATGCGACAGGTGGTGGTGCTGTTATCACTCCGATGATTACCTACGGCGCTGTTATGGGCGTCAACATTGAAGCTGGAGGTGGTTATTATAGCTCACCTACCGTTAACTTTGCTGACTATGGAGTTGGACAAGGAGCCGCTGCGACAGCAGTCACAGGAAAACAGACAGGGACTTATCCAGGGGCTGTTGCCTACTTCCAGCAACGTCTTTTGTTTGCAGCATCAACAAACGAACCCTCGACTGTGTGGGGGTCGAAGCCAGGTGCTTATCACAACTTTGACATCAGCACACCAATCAATGATGGTGACTCGTTTGAGTTCACTCTTGCCTCACAGCAGATGAATGCCATCAAGTACATGATCCCAATGCCTGGTGGCTTGGTGATGCTTACTGCTGGTGGCGCGTGGCAACTCAGTGGCACACAACAGTTCGCTCCAGTCACTCCGACACAAGTAATGGCGACACCTCAGGCCTTCAACGGTTGTGCTGACCTCCCACCAATAGTTATTGGCTATGAGATCTTGTTCATCCAAGTGAACGGTTCCATTGTCAGAAACCTCAGCTACAACTTCTTCGCGAACATCTACACAGGCGCGGACGTTACTGTGCTCTCAAGCCACTTGTTCTCGAACCACACGATCAAGAGCTGGTGTTATGCAGAAGAACCAGATAAAGTTATTTGGGTTGTAAGGGATGATGGAGTGTTGCTGAGCCTCACCTTTCTGAAGGATCAGGAGGTGGCTGGTTGGGCTGTGCATAGCACCCAAGGATCGTACAGGGCTGTCGGCTGTGTTAGGGAGGGGATAAGAGATGTCGTGTATGCTGCGGTTGAGCGGGTGCTGCCGACTGGCGAACGGATGCTGACTATTGAGCAGTTCCAACCACGCTTTCAACGGGCGATTGAAGACTCTTGGTTTCTCGATTGTGCCTTGTCACTCCCGATGTATCTTGGAGGTGATTCGTTAGATAGCTTATCACTCTCAGACAAGAATAACGTCTATCTATACACTTCTGGTGGAGCGATCTTTAACCAAAATTGGATTGGCTATGAGATTCGTGCTGGTGGAGGCAAGTTCAAAGTCCACACTGTTTATAATGCTTCTTCAATAATGACAACGATGCTTGTCCCACCAACAGACACTTTTGTCGTTGAGGAGTCTGGCGATCGACATATGGCTAAGCAAGCGGCCGGGACTTGGAAAGCCTCGTATCCTGTAAGCTCAGTCAGCGGTCTTGGTCATCTCGAGGGAATGACAGTTACTGTCGTTGTTGATGGGAAACTACAGACGGATAAGAAAGTTGTTGCTGGGAAGGTGACGCTGGATGCACCGGGATCGAGTGTGATTATTGGGCTTGGCTATCAGGCCGATCTTCAGACGCTTCGACTTGAGTCACAGCCAACAATTCAGGGAAGACGAAAGAAGATACCGGCGCTGACGATTCGTGTAGCGGATACAAGAGGACTGTTCGCTGGGATGACCTTCAATACACTGACGGAGGTGAAAGACTTGCCGCCATCAGTACTCTCAGGCGTGACACCTTCACTTTTTTCAGGCGATCTTCGGATCGTGATGGACCCTCTGTGGGAGGCCGATGGACAGATCTGTGTTCGATCAAAAGCTGGATTGCCCGCGAATATAGTTGCTGTTATTCCTGAGGCGACACTTGGGGATGACTGATGACCGTTTATGAGAGACGAAAAGCGACGCCTGAGGACATTGAGCTGATTCTCAAGAACCTTCGCAAGTTCTCACGGAATGAGCTTATGATTGTTGCTGATATGGAGGGGCAAGGACTCAAGCAGGCGGTTGAGGGTTCGAGAGATGTTTGGTGTGGTTTTGCTGATGGGCACTTGGGTGTGATGTATGGAGTGCGGATGGTCAGCATTGTCAGCAATCACGCTTACATTTGGATGCTGACGACGGAGCTAGTTGAGAAGCATTGGGTCACCTTCGTCCGGGTAAGTGCTTTATTTCTGGAGGAACTTCTTGGACAGTACGATCGACTAAGCGTTATTGCACCGCTTCGGAGTGATATAAGCCAAAGATGGCTTCAGTACATTGGATTCAAGCAGACTGGTGTGACGAGGATGTATGGGATAAAGTTTAAGACTTATGAGTTAACTAAAGAGGCGCTTTCGAACGAAAAGCTTACTTGGTTGAGAGGAGATGAGGGATGGCAGCCGCTATTGGCATCATAGGCGGAGTTGTTAGCGCCATCGGCGCTATGAAACAAGGCCAAGCACAAGCGGACGCTGCGAACTATCAAGCGCAGGTCGCGCGGAACAACGAGATTATTGCACTGCAACAGGCGAACCTGTCGAGGCAAGACGGAGCGACCAAGGCGCAGCAACAGGACTTGAAGGCGGCGCAGACGCTTGGAACGCAAAAGGCGGTTTTGGGGGCTTCTGGAGTTGATCTTGAAAGTGGGTCATCGAGGGAAGTGATAGCGAGTCAAAATGAACTGGCGCGCTTGGATGCTCTTACTGTACAATCGAACGCTGAAAGAAAGGCGTGGGGCTTTGATGTTGAAGCAACGAACCAAAAAGCCCAATCAGGGCTCTATAAAATGCAGGCTCAACACGCGAAAGAAGCGGGGATGCTGAACGCCTTTTCTTCGTTGCTTGGCGGCTTCGGAAAGGTTGCTGGGAAGTGGGGTAGTGACTCGGGTGGTGGGAGCTTGTTCTCCTAGGAGGTTTAAGTGCCAAGAGCATCTTTATTGAATGTGCCTTACACTGGGACGCCGACTGTTGAGTCGAACGCGCCTCCAACTGCATGGCAAAATATTAAGGTAAGTGATGAACAGTTTGGCTCCCAAGTCGGAGCTGCGCTTAAGAACTTTGGTGGGACGCTTGAGCAGCTTGGTCAGACCTTCGGGGCGATCGAGGAGAAGAATAAACACGAGCTAGAACAGACGAAGGCTCGCGAGATCGACACTAATATGTATAAGGAGTTCACGAAGCTCGATACTGAGTATCGGCTGAAGGGTGGGGAAGATGCTGTTAATGGCTGGGATGATAACGAGAAAAGAAGAGAGGAGATTAAGGCAAATGCACTGAAGGCCGCTGGCGGGAATAAGCGCATTGAGCGGATGGTTGGCGCGAGCGCTGAAAGTCATATCCGCAGCTCATTCGGCGCTTCGTGGAAGCATAAGGAAGGGGAGATTCTTAAGTATGGGGATAAGGTGAGTGATGCTCGGATAGATGCGGCCTCGAGTAAGGCGGCGACCTCGATGAACCCTGACGATTTGACTAATGCTTTCGCGGTCATTGATGGAGAGTCAGCGGAAAAAGCGAGGCGAGGTGGATGGTCTCCTGAACAGACTGAAGTCTTTGCGAATGACCGGCGAGCACAGACAGCTTCGGCCTTCATTGGGAACGTAGCAAAGCATTATCCAGATACAGCACAGAAGTATTTTGACCAAAATCAAGAGGTGCTGAAGCTTCATCCAGGCGCTTTCAAGGCAGCGGAAGACGCGATCTCGAAGGGCTTTGCGGGAAAAGATACGGCTGCCAAAGGTTCTGACTTAATCAATGGTACAAAGCCTAAGCTGGAGGAGCGGAGGCCAATTCCTCCAAGGCCGCCTGATCCGACTGGACCGCTTAAGCTTCGTGTCCCGCTTCCAGCGACGGGGCCGAAGACAGAAGCTCCGAAAGAAGAGAAGAAGGTCGCGGCAGCTGATCTTGAGGAGCCACTTAAGAAACCGACTGGCTTGGCTGAAAAGGGAAACATTGATATTGATAAGCGGAAAGTGCTGAAGAACGCTGATGGCTCGTTCAGCACTGAAAAATCGTTCTCGACTAACATCGACGGAAAGGAAGTGCTGCTCCCGACGATTATCAATGGGAAAGAGGTTTCACAAGAAGAGGCCGTTAAGCACTATAAAAAGACTGGAGAACATCTAGGCAAATTCAATACACCTGAAGATGCCGACGCTTACGCAGAGGCGCTTCATAAGCGTCAAGAACAGAAGTATGGGCCTGGAGCAGAGACAAAGCCGGAGACGAAGCCTGAGACAAAGCCAGGTGCGAAGCCGCCTGCAACAGCACCTGATCGACATAAAGTTACGGAACGTGAGTATCCGCCTGAAGAGACGGAGATAAGCGCGGCAAGGCGAACGTATGCTGTTGGACCAACAGGGACTCCAAACCACGCGATCCCTGGATATACAGCAGGTAGTGCTGAAGTTGAGCACTATGTTGTAAATGCTGCGAGGGCAAGAGGAATTGATCCTGGGACTGCGTTGCGCGTTTATCACAGCGAGGGTTCGGCCGGTTATAAGTCTTCGATCCCTGGTGAGAACTCTTGGGGACCGTTTCAGCTGTATACCGGAGGTGGATTAGGAAACGAGTTCCAAAAAGAGACTGGACTTGATCCGAGTGATCCAAAGAACTGGCAAGCGACAGTTGATTATGCACTGAATAAAGTGATTGAGCTTGGCTGGAAGCCTTGGAATGGGGCGAAAGCAGTTGGGATTACTGGTTATCAAGGTGTGGCGAACGATGCGAGGCCTGTTAAAGTTGGAGAGGACATTCATCACGAAAATCCTGTTGATTTTGAAGAAGAGGACAACAAACCAACTCCACTTAAGGAACGGTCGATCATTGCTTATTCGAAGGCACAGCAAACAGGTGACTTGACTGTAAAGCCTAAGGCGGGGTCGAGGCTCATTCTTGCACAAAAAGGGCATACTAGAGATAAAGATCTTCATCCACAGTTGAATAGTGCGATTGAAGATGCTGCTGCGGCGGCAGGAGTGTTCATTCGAGTGACGTCTGGAGGCCAAACGAGTGATCGAAATCCAAGCAGGAAGGATCAACCTGGAGGTTGGACTGGTTCACACAGACATGATGACGGTCGAGCAGCTGATATTGATATACTTGATGAGAATGGGCGGAATATAACTGATCGAAATGATCCGCGGCGGCTGGCGTTTTTGAAAGAGGCAGCGAAGAGAGGAGCTGGAGGGACAGGCACTGGTTATATGAGTGATAATTTGAAGGTTCATGTGGGGATCACTGGAGCTTCGGGGGAGATTGGACAAGGACTTGGTGTTTATTCGAGACAGTCAACTGCAAAAGAGTTGGCGGCAGTTGAGGAAGGACTTAAAGAGGCTGGAATAACGCCTGGAATTGCTCGTGGCGGCGGAAGTGATCGGATAGACGGGTCTGGACCTGTCCGTTTGGCCGCTTATCACGGCGGAGCGACGATGAGTGACGCTCCACCACCTGAAGCAACGGCTGGGACACGCTTTGCACAAGCAACAGTCAACGCCCCACGCGCTCCACAGATGGATGGACCGCTTACAGCCAAGTCAACGGACGCCGATCTCGAGGCCCGCATCAAGAACATGAAAGATGAGGCGAGAGCGCTTGGTCACGACGAGTCTTATGGAGAGAACATCGCTGCACAAGCCCGATCACAGTTTGCGACGATGAAGCGGACTGAAAACGAGCTAGATAAGAACGCGAAAGACGAGATGGGAAGGCTTGTCTATGGAGATGGGAAAGAAGAGGGAATTAAGGACTTCTCAGCGATAACGGACGATCCGAAAAAGCTCGAGAAGTTCCAGCGCTTGTCTGGACCAGAGCAAGCAACGATGCGAGCGCATATTCAGAAGAATGCAACTGAAGCGTGGGGGCCTGTTTCATCAGAACAGCTTGATAATTGGGACAACCTCGTCGCGAACGCTCCTCACGACCCCTCGATGCTCGAGAACATTGATATGAGCAAGATTCATCCGCAGCTGAGAGCAAGGGTGATGAAGCTTAGGGAAGATGTGCTGAAGGGAGGTGGGGCGAGTACGATGGAGGCTCAACGAGTTGATAAAATCCTCTCAAGTCCTGACGTTGAGTGGCAGCTTAAACGAGCCGGACTCTTCGAGAAGAATGAAAAGGGGAAAGACGTTGAAGGGCCTGATTACAAAGAGTTTAGAGCCAAGTTTACTGGTCAACTGCGTTACTGGCAGGAGTCTAATCCAGGAAAAGGAGGGCCAAAGCAGGAAGATATTAACTTGATGGTAAATAGTTTGATTAGGAAGATAGATCAACCGCCTGAAAAAACTTGGTACGGTGGTAAGAGAGAAGTTCCGTCAAAGCCATTCTTCAAAACGCCACTGTCGGTTCAAGAGTCTAATCAAGTTGTTAATCAGTGGAATGAGCGGAATCCGAGTAGGCCAGCTGCGACAGTTGATGACATTCCACCAGAAGCGGTTTGGCATTGGCGGAACTCTGTTAACAAGAGATCGGGATCATGGCAGCCGTAACCGATATTTTTGACTTGACAGAGACTGGAACGGAGCCAGCCAAGAGCGAACCTCTTGAGGAAAATCCATTCGAGGAAAGTGAACAAGATAAGAAGAAGCGTGGGGCAAGAGCACTGCTCGGCAATGCCGACGCCGATCCAGAAGCGGCAGGAAAATCGTTTCAGCTCGCAAAAAAGTATAAGGTCGATCCAGCGCTTGTTGACGTTGACTACCCTTCTTGGGAGAGTGATCTTAAGATCGGCGAGAATATCAATATCGTTAACTCGAATAAGGCGGTTCGAGATTACATTAACTCAGATCCAATGGCGGCCCGAGTAAGTCACGATGATCTAGGGACACTTGATAAGATCACGAAGGGAATTGCAAACGCTTGGGCTTGGGCAGGAGAGAACCTTAATCCAATCTCGACGGCGAAAGCGGAAGGAGCCGAACCTACTTTTGGACCGGCAAGCCCTCCAATCAAGCCAAGCCTTCCTGACAGCCACGATGTTGACTTCTCTTCGGCAGCGCACTATGGAATGGTGGCGACGAGGCTCGGCTTACTCGGAGCCAAGCTACAGGGAGCAAGTCCAGAGGAAGAAGCTGTCTTAAGGCCTCAAATCCAGGCACTTCAAAAGGAGTTGATGAATAGGCCTGAGTCGAACGGAGTGGTCAATTATCTAAAGAACTTGATCGGTGGCTTTGCTGGTCAGATGTGGGAGGGGAAGGAGCATCTTGCGACGCAAGCGACTGCTGGCTCGGTGATGATGGGGACTTTTGGAGCGATCGGAGGCCCTGTCGGTGCTGGCACAGGTATGGGGATCGGCTTCGCCGCTGGACTTGCACAGGGCTTTGCAACGCTTTCTGCTCAAACGTCAGCGGGCAACGTCTATCTTGCTATCGAAGACATCGAGGGCTTGTCAAAGTCGAACAAGCAAATAATTGCTGGTGGTGCAGGGTTGGCTGTTGGTGTGCTTGAAGCGGCGGGAGGGGCGCTTGTCCAAGACTTGACGATGCAAATTGTCAAGAATGTCACTGCCAATGAGATTGGTAAGGCGGGGATCAAACAGATTCTTGGTGAGTTTGCGAAGGATACTGCTTTAGGAGGCGGTATCAATGCTATGCAAACGGTCGCCGAACAGCTTGGTGAACAGATTGCAAAGGTTGCTGGGACTCGTGACCTGAAGACAATCTTGAATGACAACGGCGAGCGGATGAAGTTCGCTGGCGAGGTCGCACAAAGCTTCATCGACGGCCTTGTGTTGACGAGCATTCTTTCAGGGCCGTCCGCTGCCCTTCATGCAAGAGGATCAAGAACAGGCGATCAGATTGCAGCCACTCGAGCACAAGGCAATCAAGCACGACTCGATGATTTGATGACTAACGCTCAGGCGAGCTTGACTAAGGAACGGTCACCTGAACAATTCGAGAACGTGCTTGCACGACAAAGCCCCGATCCAGTGCTCTTCCTCGATCCAAGCATAGTCACACAGTTCAAGGATAAGTTTGGCTTCATTCCTAACCTCGAAGTTCAGATAGCCAACGCGAATTATCTTGGGACCGAGATACAGGTCAACCAGAGCAAGCTTGTTGCTCATCTTGACCCGACGCTTTATCCACAGATAAGAGATGGGGTCCGCTTCGGCTCGTCTGAGTTGAATCCAGCGGAGGCGCTCAAGGTTCAACAAGCTGAGATCCAGCGTCAACAGAAGGAGATGGAGCGGGCGGCGCAAATAAAGGCTGATCAAGAGTCAGGAGTGCCGATCCCGCCAAAGGAGAACATTCCTGATGTGGACTTGATTAGAGAGATCTTTGGGATTGACTCGAAGGAAGTGGAGCCAGCCGTTAAGCAAGCTGTTCAACAGGCGACGGAGCAGCTCAATGTTCCTCCGGCCGCTGCTGAGAAAGCACAAAGCTTGATTGACCGCTTCCTTGGTCGAAGACAGTTGCCAACCGCTGAACAGTTTGATGTTTGGGTACAGAGAGAAAATCTCAAGAACTTGTTGATGATTAAGCGGAAGCCACTGCAAGAGGCGCAAGTGTCGCCGACGCCCGAGGCGCTCTCTGTCGACGCAAAAGTGATTACAGAGGACACGAGTGGGCGACCGCAGACACAAGACGCTTCAACAATCCAGCCGTCACCGAAGGCGGACAGTGAAGTCAATCTGACTGTGGAGATTGGTAAGGCCGAGTCGAAGACGCTGATTGACCATCTCCGAACTTTGATGGATGCAGAGCTTCCTGACAACATAGAGGAGGCCATTCTTGGTCGAGCCCTCTCCCGATCGCCAGGCAACAAAGCGGAGTTGCATAACTTCATTGACGAAGAAGCGAAGATCACGAATATTACTGAGCCGAAAGCTATTGAAGCTATTAAGGCTCAGGCTGACGCAGCACTGGCGGCGCTCGGGACGCGTCTGATCAAGGAGAATACAGCTGCTGTTGTTAATGGACTGTCGGACAAAGACGCGCAGATGGTGGCAAGGGCAACTGCTCGGGCGCTTGATGAGTCTCGTTATGTGATGGCCTTCACTCCATTGTTTGAGAATGGAGAAGGCATGACTCCAGCTGGTCGTGCTGCCTATGAACAGCATATTCAAGATGTTCAAGCGGCAATGAGCGAAGCTGTTTTTGAGGCCGCTCGTGAAGTGACGGAGATGAAGGAGACGAAACGCTGGGCGGATCAAAAGGCGAAGATGAGGCCGGAAGCTGAAGAGACTGTAGCTAATACTCCAGTGATCATCGCTGACGAGTACTTCAGGACCGGCCGTTCACGAGCACTCGCCGATGAAGTGACTGATCTCCAGATGACGAGGAGGGATGTAGACTCGATCTTCACCGCGGAAGAACTGACAGCGATGGGGATCAAAACCAAGTACTTAAGTAAGAGTGTGCTGATGCAAGGGATGAGGTGGGCCAAAGAAGACTCACCGAATGTTGGTTCATCTGATATGTTCGCGGAGGCCTTCGGTTACTCAACTGGCACTGATATGATACTCGATTTGATGAGGTATCGGGCCGATCTCAAGACGAACAAAGAAACGCACGAGCAACATTTCAATCGACTGGTTGAGGAAGAGCTTAATCAACGGATGATGGAGGAGCACGGTAATCTCCAGACCATCATTGACAATCAAGTTATTGGAGCCGCCTGGAATATCGCTCAAGAGCGGGTGCTCAAGAACGAGCTTGATTCACTGTCACAGATGACCGGCTCGGATTTAATTCAACTGCCTGATATGAAGAAGATCGTCGACTCGAGCATGAGGGAGATGACGAACGCTCAAGCGATGGATACCAAGACTTATCAACAGAATGCTGGGCGACATGGGCGCTTGTCGAAAGAGGCAAAGGATGCGGGAGACTTGTTGACGGCCCTGAATGAAAAGCGGCTGCAAATGCAGTCTGCGATGATGGCGAAGTGGGGACAAGAGCATAAGAGGGAGGTGATACTTAGTCAACGCCTGGTTAACAAAGTGACGAACATTGCGAGGGCTAAGGACTTTGATCCTGACACTAACACGCGAATGCTCCAGTTGATCGCGATGTCAGGGCTTGATCCAGGCGCTCGTGGACTGCGAGTACTTGAGAAGGATATTGGTGCGCTTAAGGAGCCTGATCTTGGAAAGTGGATTCAGGATCGGAATGAGCTTAACAATGCTGACACTATTCCGACGCCGACATACTTAGGACAAAAGGTTGAACGGCTCCAAGACTTGAGTCAGATGAATGTTGGGAACTTCAAAGAGTTTAATGACACACTAAGAGCGATGGAGTTTGTTGGAAAGAACGAAAAGCTTGTTGGTGAGAAAGGACAACAGTTAGAGCTTGGTCAGGTGCTTGATACAGTGAAGGCGCAAGTCGCTGACTTGGCTGAGGCGCGCGGTTATGAGAAGTATGGTGATCCCATCCAGCCAGAAAGAGGGATTGCTGCAAAGTGGCGTGGGTCGATCGCGAACTTGTTAAGGGTTGAGACGGTCACGATGAAGATTGATCGACTTGACCCTGACGGGATTATGAACAGAGTTTTGATTAAGCCACTTAAGCTTGCTCAAAAGTGGAAAAATGAAGTAACGGCTGATGTTGCGAAGTACTTGAAGACAGTGGATCATGGGGAGTGGGCTGGAGTTAAGGGAGCGAAAGTAGATACACTGAAGCGAACAGTCCCGAATGACTCGATCATAGCGCCGAACGGGAAGCCGAGAGAGTTTAGGCGAGATGAAATGCTTATGGTGGCGCTTAACTGGGGGAACGCCCATAATCAAGATATGATGGCGAACTCACTGAACTCAGACAAGACGACAATAGGGTCTTGGCTTGCGAAGAACATGACAAAAGAGAATTGGGACTTCGTTAGCAATATCTGGGAGATGTATGAGAAGAAACTGAACCCGATTAGAGATGGAGTGTATCAACGGACTCGAGGGTTCGGGATGGAGTATCCTGAGCCAGTCGGCTTCATCGACGCGCATGGAGTTAATCGAAAGGGCGGCTACTTCCCGATAATGAAGCTGAGAGAAGAAGGGATTGAGGGGCTGAAGTCGAGTGAAGTTGGTGGCTTGATTGACAATAGAGTTTTCGATCCACTGCCAGCCAACTCACACAGGCAAACTGCCAAAGAGCAGCGAGAAGGCAAGAACATTTTACTGACGCTGAACTTTGATGAGCTGCCGAACAGGATTAAGGAAGACATTCATGAGCTGACGCATAGGGAGGCGGTACAGAATGCAGCGAAAATAATCAATGATAAGAACTTTTATGATACTGTGTTTAAGGCCTTCGGCAAAGGTCAAGCCGATCTTTTCAAGCCTTGGCTTGCTGGAATGGCGAGCGATGGAGGGAGAGCAGATCTTGTCCAAGCGAACGCTTTCCGCTGGTGGATGGGGAAGCTACAGTCGAATACAATCTCGAATGTGATTGGCTTTAATCCGGGAACCATGCTTGTCCACAGTCCAACTGCGATGATGAACACTATCGGCGAAGCAGGGCTTGACACGTTTAGGGCTATTAAGCTGGCAGTTGGTGACTCTCAGCTAATGGATGCCTGGGGAACGATCTCGAGGTCGAAGAGTAATTGGGATCAGATGACGGGCTTTGCGCTTGAGAACTCAGCTGAGCTATCGACTCGTATGAAGGACAAGAAAAGGGACATTGCTTACTCACTTGGACAGTGGGGGAATTGGGAGTCATTCCAACACAACAGCGAGTATGCAGGGCAACTGCAGATCGCTTACACAGACTATATGACGGCAACAGTTGCTTGGTGGGCCGGTTACTTAAAGGGTGAACGGGAAGGAATGAGTCATACTGATGCGGCGCTTTATGGAGATAAGCTTGTTCGTCTAGCTCATAACTCCTCGAATTTGATGGACAAATCACAGTTCAACATCGACAAGTCCCTACGTCCCTTTGCTCAGTTCTATGGCTTCTTCAACCACGTCGTCAACCAGCTGCATGTCAAAGGCTTCAAGGTTGCGGAAGATGTGAGAGATGTTAAACAAGCGTTTGCTGATCGTGCTGCGAAAGAGACGATGCAAACCTTTAGTGAGATGGGAAAGTCGATGGGAGGAGCAGGTTTCACTGCATTTTCGGCAGGGGTGTTTTATGTAGGAGCGCTCGCCTTTATTCACTCGATAATTAGAGGTGAGCCACATAAAGATGATCCTTGGGGAGTGACGGCCGTTAAAGAGTTAGCAGGGTTAGGAACAACTTTCGTCCCATTCGTTAAAGAGGCTTCTTACGCTTTGCTTCACGGAGAGTACGCAAGGGCGAGCATTCCACTGACGGCAGCGCTTGATGTGCCGAGAAGATGGATGCGGGATGTTAAGAAGTATGCAACGAAGATTGATGCAAGTAAGATGGAAACTTGGATACCACCACTTCAAACATCGTTCGAGCTTCTCGGGGTTTTTGCTGGAGTTAAACTGACGTCGAAGCAGATGGGACGTTGGGCTGAAGAAGCACAGCGAATACAAAGAGGGGAAGTGCCGCCTCCGAGGAACTTCACGGAGTGGAGGCGCTTGATTGTTTATGGTCGCTCGACGCCGATTGGCTCAAGACGAAGCACGAGTGGGACACGGCCGCTCACAGCAGATGAAATGCGTTACAGGTAAAGAGAGGGTTGGATAAACCATTTATCCAGCCATATCAGAGGTGATAAATGACTCTATCCACTCAATCATCAGCCGCCACTTACTTAGGTAACGGCGCGACAACTCAGTGGGCGTTCGACTTCCCAATAATGGACTTGAGTCATCTTCAACTCAAGACCAAAGACGCAACCGGAGCGCTGAACAACATCGCGCCTGCTGATTATCAGGTGGTGGGGATAGGCTCTCCGACTGGTGGCTACGTCGCCTATCCCCTTTCGGGCAACCCGGTTCCTCCCGGCTGGCGAGTCCGCGTTCAGCGCGTAGTCCCCCTTGTTCAACCAGTTGAGATCATCAATCAAGAAGCGTTTTATCCAGAGGTCATCGAAAGTGCTGCTGACTACGGCCGCTTCATTGATCAGCAGATGACACAGAGACTTATTGATCTCGAAGCGAACGATCTGTGGGTTTAGAAGTCCTGTGGTTTGGGCAAGGGCTTGAATGCTCTGTGTCCACTAGGAGTGAGGATGTGCTCGACATGACCAGTCCGGACCATGAGCTGCATAAGCTTCTCGACGTTATGAGCAGGGACGCGCTCGCTCAAAAAGAGGGCTACCACACTCTCCATAACTGGTTGACCCGTCCGCCCATTCATCTTCCAAATAAAGTGCCAACAGTCTTGGAGCGCTTGAGAATCCCCGCCCTTGAGCATGGCCCTAAAGATGTCGGGCATCAAAGCCTCGGCCTCGAGCAACCATCCGAGAGCCTCTTGGTAATGCTGGATTTCTATCACCTGCGAAGCACCCCAGGCTACCGCACACACCATGCACAACTTCAAGAGGTGAGCGGTACGTCGGGGAATGTAGGAGGCCAGACGGGGATGGTCAGGAGTGGGGGGACCACCGCTGAGAACCCAAGCTACCAAGGCGGTGGAAGCCTCTTTTGAGAAGATCAGCTCGCCTCGCTGGTCGCCAATCAAGCGGAGATCTTTGATTAAACCAGTTAGCTCGATCTTGGCTGGTGACTCAAAAGGATTGCGTGGCTCACTTATTCCACAGTAGACCATAATGTTTCTGGAGATGAAGCCTTGGTCCCAAGCACCCTCAGGCATGAATTTGCCCAAGTAGGAAGGGGTAGAGCCACACACCAGATTAAAAAAAGGCTTGGCGATGGTGATTGATAGCTCCTTCGTCCGTCTTTTCTCTGAGTAAGGAGTGCCGTCATAGATGTCTGTGAGAGTTGACATAAAGGCGTGCTCGTAAGCAGGTAAGAGGACGCCCATCTCGCTGATTGCAGCTGTCAGTGAATTGTAATCTTCATAAGGTCCAGGACCAAACAATTGCTTTCGCTTCGCACCGTCAAGCTCATCAATGAACGAGGCTCGAGTCAGTGAAGACGAGCCCTTGTGATGTTCTTGAAGAAAACCCCACAGCTGATTGATGCGAGCAAGTATGATTGACTTGCCCACTCCTGGTGGTCCGATCAGCATGACGTAAAGGTTTGGGAACAGTGCCGTTCCCCTAGAGACTACCCATATCTTTCTTTCCATCGCTCCTGCGATCGCTGCTATTCCAGCCCACTTCCTAAAAATGTCTGGCGAGGCTGTTTCAGCGGTCTGTTCAACAAATAACTCTATCCAAGATCTCCCACGGCCATTTTCCACTTTGCGAGTCCTTGAGGGTTTTCATCTGTTTTAGGAGCCCAGTTATAGCCAGTCTTTACCTCGGCGGGGATTATCAGTGTTCTATCCCCGCGGAGCCTCACAGGGTACTCAAAGAGCTTCATCATCTGCGGTATGACGATTGCTTCATCTTTCTCAGGATACTGAAATAAGAGTGAATCATGGACTTGCAACAGCAACTGTACTTTGTTAGCGCGCCATATGTTCAGCATAATTCGATTGAGTATTTCGACGGACACGGACTGAGGCTCGAAGGCGACCGCTTCGCGGAGCGTTGACTGATCATTCCGCCTCCCAAAGAACCATCTTCGCATACCGAGCATCGTCGTCAGCTGACCCTTCATCTTGAGTTCGTCTTCGACCCACTGATGCCACCTCTGGATCGCAATGAATTTCGTGAAGTACGCCGCCTGGAAGTCCTTGATAACTTTGACTGGCATCTGGGAGTGAAATGCCATCGTTGAAGCCTGTCCCATGTAGTTACTGCCGTGTCCGAGACGCTTTGCCATATACCGGAGCGAGTGCTGACGATAATGTGGCCGCTCGGCGATGTCTCGATCCTTATGACGATCCCCTGTCCATCCGAGAGCTGGCATAATGCCCTTAGCAACCTCGGTATGGAGATCTCCTGACTCACACGCATCCAAGTACGCTCCATCTCCGAAGAGGTTCCAACAAATCGCGCCGACGACTCTTGACTCAGCTTGCTCTAGGTCGATGTTCCCAAGCTTCATTCCGGGGTCAGCGATGAAGATTCTTCTGAGGCCTTCTTCAATATTTTGTAAGTTTGTTCCAGTCTCGAGGTCAGCCATTGAGCTGGAGAAGCGACCAGTTTCTGTTCCGGCAATGTTGAAGCTGGTACGCATTCGCTTGTCAGCGTCAATCCGAGTCTTAAGTACACCGATCTTTTTCTGTATCTCTCGGAGAAGAAGAATGTGGTTGACCAGCGGTTGGGCGACGAAGTAGTTCGTGAGCTTTTCAAGTGCGCCGCGATTGACTGTCGGAACCATCTCACCAGACGTTCCTCGTCTGCGGATAGGGGGTATACAGAGTACGCCATAGAACAGCTCCATCAGTTGCTTCGGCGAAGACCATTTGCAAGTCGTTCCTATGCCTACTTCGAGGATAACGTCGAGTTGGTCACTCAAGCGTTTAACCCGCTTCTCATAGTCGATGATGAGGCGGTCACGCTCAGTTATGTCAACCAAGACACCACGAAGGTTCATCTCCAGCACAGGTGCTTGCAACGCGAAGCGAAGATTATACGTCTCTCGAGTTACGTCATCAAGCTGCTCCTGTAGGATCGAGCTGATCTCATGAGTGACACAACAGTCGAGTCCGTTGTAGACCCACTGTTTTTCCATCTCTCCCATATGAGGGGAAATGTGTTCAGTCTGAACGATTTTCATTTCCTATCTCCACATACATCTTGTCAAAGTCATTTTTGCTGATAGCATGAGGTATTCCGTTGTAGCCACACAAGATCCAATCACCCTTAAAGACGGTACGAGTTGATCCATAAGAGGTTCGAAGGACTGTTGAGTTTGGATAGACGACAGCCCACTCGAACTCGATGGCACGCTTGAACCAATCAGGTTGTGGGTCACGGCCGAGCTGGAACGCATCGACCTCAAGCTGTCGGGGGCGGAACTTCACAGGCCTAACTCCTCAAGGTCGATTGGTTGACGAAGTGGCTTCGCCACCTTCTCTCGCGACTTCTGCTTTTGGATGTAGTCAGGCCAAGCAATAACATCTGGTGGATCAGGGAGTTGATACCCGTGCATTATCTCACCAAGAGGCTTCTGCCAATAAGGATAAGCTCGCCATCCTATTGAGGTGATGAACCAAGGGCCAGGGTCACTCTCAGTCCCATCCATCGACTCAGCTATGTCGTAGGTCGGCTTGCCACGAACGAGATGTGCAATCAAGTAGATCATTTCTCCACCATTTCCGCCGCCTCGATCAGCGCAGCTTGCAGCCGCTTGTTCTCTGCGCGCAACTCTTCGTATCGCTCTTTAATCACAAGCACACGCACTCCGGCTACTGTGAGATCGTCGGCCATCTTTGCGACAAGTGCGTTCAGCCGCTCGATCTCGTTGGCGGCCTCTTGCATGAGTTTCGCCCATTTGGCAATTTCATAGTCGGGAGCCATGCGGTGCAGCCGTTCAACGATGTCGGTCATTTCTCCCTCTTCTCCAGTATCTTATCGCTTTGTCTCATCAGCTTCCATGACGCTTCGTTCGTATACACTGAACCAAGAAAGCCAAGACCTTTCCGAGACTCCGGCTGAAGCGCATGATGGAGGAGCATGGTGTCTGTAGTGTAATTGGTTGGAGTTGCTCCGAGCTTTCTCCACAGAAAGTGGATGTCGAAGATACCGTTATGCGCTGTCTTCTGTGCGGGCAAGTGTAGAATGTTCTTGACCCACTGCCAAGCTTGCACTTCGTCTCCGGGACTCCAGTAACTCCATCCATTCTTTCTGTAATCGACGAAAGGGATGCAAACAGCGATCTTTTCAGAAGGCGCGAAGCCGATGCAGGTGATCTCGTTAAACGCCGTCTCAATGTCAAAGGCGATCTCCTTCGCCCCTTGTAAGTAAGTCCGATAAAATAGAGCTATGTCTTGGAGGCTTTCGACGATCCAGACTTCTCTCTTAGGTCGTCTAACTTCTGGGAAACGGGACTCTCGTCGGGCTTTGATGAAGTCTGCGACAACGGTTGGACGGAGTTCCCATTGTCTGAGTACAGCTGCTGGGTGAAAGGTTGGGAGGACTTTTTGTCCGAGGCCATTTCCTTGGGTTGAAAAGGGTGCCTCCTGAATGGTTCCTCTGAACTTTGAGATTCCGGTGGCGTTGAGAAGGAACCACGCGGCAGTGTTTCCGAGGGCCAGAACGAGATTTGGTTTAACGCTCCGCAACTCCCGCAGCACACGGTCAAGTTCAGGTGCATAGTCGGCTTTGATGCTCTTCCCTTTACTGATGGGGCCGTAGCCGTTGACGCTAGGAGTCCCGCAAAGGTTTTCAATGTTATTCTCCTTTGGTCTGAGGTTGAAGACGTTTGAGAGGTAACAATCACGACGACTGATACCGGCCTCGTCGAGCATTCTCGTCAGCTCATAACCGCTTGGTCCGACGAAGGGGGCACGAGCACGCTCTTCATGCTCACCCCACGCCTCTCCAAGTATAAAGATTTCACCATACATCAGTTCACCGCTCCAGTAAACTCGTGTCTCATCATCTCCTCGTCAGCGAGGAACTGAGTGACATGCTCCATCGACGCGAACCGCTCAAAGCAACAGACAACTGAGCCGATTGTTGGCAAGTCACCAACGAAGATAACTCGCTTACCCATAGCGAACGCAACGCCCGCTTCGAAGCAAGAGCCACGCATGGAGTCGCCGGGCTGGACGAACAAGATCAGTACATCACACAAGAGAACGTCCTTGATGTTGTTGTCCCAAGACTCTTTGACGACTTGAGCTGATGCCTTTGGTTCACCATCTTTCAAAAAGTCAATCCAAGTCGAAACGATCGCCACTCTCGGATACAGTTTCTCACGCAACGCTATCCAACGCCGAGCGTACTTGATGTCGGAGGCGATGTAGACTCTCATTCCATTGTGTCCTCTGTTAGGGCCTTGTTAGCATCACGCGCGAACTGTTCGTTAATCTCGAGGCCCATGATCCGAGTGGCTCCCAAGCGTTTTGCTGCGCGGAGGGCTGAACCGGAACCAGCTGTGGGGTCGAGCATTGAGGTGTGGCCGTCAACGAGCATCTTGAAGAAGTGGGTCAGCATCGTGACTGGCTTCTCACTCATGTGTCGATCACTGACCGTCGATGCAGAGAAAAGGTTCGAAGCGATCTTGACTATTGGGTGGTCACCTCGAGAACAGAAGAAGGCCGTCTCGTACACTCGGCGAGCCATATGCTGTGGACGTGGAGCGTTGCCAGCGTTATCCGACTTGTGCCAGATCAATGGATAAGCATCGACGAAGAACTCGCTCGAGAGGAGATCGTAGGTCTCTTGATAGTGAGTCATCGAAAACCAGAAGACCATATGTCCGCTGTCACTCATTATGAGATCGAGATTACCTAAGAGACAACGGATTAGCTGGATGTAGTTCTCTTTGGTATCTTCGTAGTCTCCGTGAACGTGGCCTCCAACGAAAGCGCTGCCGAACTTGTGAGCGTTGATCCCGTAAGGAAAGTCACAGTGAATAAAGTTGAACAATGGCCCGCGGTAGTCAGGAGCCCACTTTAGAAAGCTCGTATTCAGGATCGCATCTTTCGGTCGATCCGGCTCAACAAGGTCCATCACTTTGTCTAACTCAGCGGCGGCCTTTCGCTCAGCCACTCGCCTTGTCATGTTCACCGCTGTAGTGTAGCGAGGCGCAGCGTGGATCATCGACTTCGGGTCCGCAAGTTCCTTGGCAACAGTGATTCGGGCAGAGGCTTCCGGCTGAGTAAGGCCCAACGCTTCTGCCGTGTCTTCAAGCGTCCATTTTTCTTCTTCACCAGCACGGAGTCTATGATACTCTTGGACCGCTTTGCACTCATCTTGCCACGGCAGTTCCTTGCGTTTGACATTTTCCTCAAGCTCTATTGCATGGAGCAGATAAGCATCGCACTCGTCTTGATACTGGATGGTGACATGGCTCCAGCCAAGCATCTTCACTGCTGTTAAGCGTCGCTCACCAGAGACGAGAACCAAGTCTCTTGTAACGACGAGTGGATGGATCAAGCCGAGTCGGCTGATTGAGTCGGCGAGAACTTCAACATCCTCGAGATCGCTCCGTTGGCGCTCATCGCGGTTGACTATGATTTCTGAAGTGGAGACGGACTGGAATTGGGCTGAGGTCATTTGGCTCTCCTGTGAGGAAGGCCGGAGCCAAATGCAAGACCTGCTGGCTCCGGCCGACTTAGTTAAGCTAAACGCGCTTTACGCCTACGATGCAACGCTACAAGACCGCCGATACCTGCGATCAGCAGAGGAAACCCCGAGCCGACAGCAGGAAGTGGAACTGCCGCCACTTGCGGGATGAGGAAGAAGCTATCAGGTCCATCATTAGCATTGGTGATACGCGCGAAGAACATAACCTGATCCCCAGCACTGACGCCAGCCAAAGAGAGTCCATTGATCGTGTAGTCAGGAAAGCCAGTCCCGTTGTTCAGTGGAGTGATGTCGTACCCTCCCGGTGGTCTGAACACCGCGAGAACTGTGTGGGTGGAGAGGTTAAGGAACCAAAAACTCTCCAGAATCTGAGCATCGCCGCCATTCTGGTTGCTGTCCACTCCGATACTGAAGCCATTAAAGCCGCCGATAGCTGCGAGCAGTGGAGAGTTGAGGCCGAGGGTGTAGCCGGTAGTCCCGGCAAACTGGTCGAGAGCGAGGCCAGACCCACCACCTCCTGGGACAACAGCCGTCGAAAAGTAGCTGACGGTATTTTGTGCTCCGTTGTTGTGGAAGTCGTTGTAGCCGAAGCCGGAAGGTTGCTGCGGCTGAGTTGCACCGCAGATGATGCAAGGCAAGTTGGTGACTTGCTGACCAGGAGCGGTTGGAGTGATCGTTAGATTAGCTGCTCCGTCCGTGATCCAAGGAGTCGGATCAAGGCCGAGGTTTACTGTAGTAGCTTGTGCGCCGCTGACTAAGGCGCAAAACACTGTAGTAGCCAGCAAAAGCTTTCGCATAGGCTTAGTCTCCTCTGGGTGGGAAAAAGAGGCAGGGGCTGGTGAGCCCCCACCTCCTACTAATCAAACCTTGGCGGTCTGACTAATTTCGCTGTAAACAACCGAGCCGTCCTTTGCGGGGCGGTGACGGATAGTGATGATGACTTGACGGCCTGGTGCCTCGTTAATGAGCTGAGACAACCGCTTCGCCCCGCCTTCATCGTCGATCCCGAGATCATCGACCAAGAACTTCTTGGCCCTCCACAGCGAGTCCTCAGTCAAGAACACTCTGTGACGGATTGACTTGCCGTTGATCCCACCGGCCTCCATCAAGGCCAGCTTATCCACATCTTCTCTCTCACTCAAAAAGCGGAGAGTAAAGTCCACGCATTGAGTCTGATTCTCTCCCACCTTCTCGAACTTCGGAAGGCCCTCAACAAGTGCGACGTAGCTGCCGACTGGATAAGGCTTCGGTCGATCAATCTCACTCATAGGCTTGTTCAAGATGTCTTGAAAGTCTGTCATTTGTTGATCCTCTATTTTGCAAGTTTCACTACGTTGGAAGCACCCTGGACGGTTCGGAAGAACGTGACCAGGGCTTGGTCGATCGGAAGCGTCTCAGCCAACTCGAACGAGGCCGGGTTCTTCAGGTCGATCAAGGGGGTGGAGACAGTCCTCATCGAACGCTTGATGGACTGTCCGGAGCCAGACGACTCGACTAAGGCAACCGAGTTGAAGTAAGGTGCGATCTTGGGGGAGAGCGCCTGACCTACTGCGATCGGAAAGCCTTTCGTCGTGCCGTCTGGCCGATTGAGAAAGGTCATGTGAGCAATGACGATTACGTTGGGCTTGAATGACTCAGCCGTCAACATGGCTAAGGTGTGCTCGATGGACTCTTGAGCGGAGTAGAAGATGGCTCGCTTATCTTTTGCTCCGGGGTTGAGGAAGTGGGCGTAGTTGAAGGCTGCTTGAGAAAAGAAAGTAAGAGAGTCAATGACGAGAACCGTATCGGTCGGCCACTGACTCGGTTTACCCAACTCTCCCCACTTATCGAGTAGCTGCATTGCTGTGATAAAAGCTTTTGGTGCTCCGTCGAGCACAACCCCAGCGCCAGAACCCTTGTACTGGTCGCGGAGTGTTTCAAACGAGACATTCTGAGCCTTATCAGGGCATCTTCGACGGACTTGTGAGACAAGGGAGTCGAGCCCGTTGTCGAAGTCGAGGATGCGGAGCTTGTATCCGGCTTCGACGAGGGAAGCGAGAGAGGAGGTTTTTCCTGCACCGGAATCTCCAATCATTAAGAGCTTGGTTGTTGTTGTGCTGACGTGCTTGTCAAGGCTGGGCATATTTTCCTCTCTTTATGTATATCATTGCTATTCGTACTCGACGACCGAAAGTTCGTATTCTGTTCATTGCTGCTGTCTCACTCCCACCACAGCGGCCGGCAATTGCTCTTAACGACAGCCCTTCCGCTCGTAGAAGCCAAGCGTGTTCTTTCATAGCCATCTCATATGGTGGCCTCTCATTAGGAGGCCTAAGCATTCTTAGCCCCCTCACTTGGGTTCCATCTCCTCTTCTCGAAGTCGCTGTTCAAGAAGGTCTCACGAACGCTTGGGTCTTTACTACAGATCCGCTTGTAGTTGCACAGCATACAGGCCTTGTCGTTCATAGGCCAGTAGTTTTTCTCGACATATCCGTAGGATCGCTCAATCCAGGAGATGGTGTCTCGTGTCCACTCTTTGAGCTGATCATCTGTACGATATGTGATAGCTCGATCAAAACGAGTGAATCCGACGGCGATCTGAGCGGCATCAATGATAACACCTCGGACGGGAGTATCATACGCAATCCGTCCTGCAAGTGTGTAAAGGGACATTTGATTGTCTGGCTCAAACCGATCGAAGTAGTTTGATCCGAGTGTGGCTCCGGTTGTTTTTCTGTCCATAATATACGGAGCGTCAAGAAATGTGACAAGTCTGTCGAGGTGTCCGGCAAGGGTGATCTCCTTCGTTAGCTCAAAGTGGAAGGTCAGTTCGACGGCTGGGAGGCCATCACTCAAGATCATCGTCTGCGCTGTGTCCGCTTGAAAGTGGTCAAGATACCAAACAACAGAGCGAACGAGGGTCTCTCGGTTCTTCGCGGTGTCGTCACTTTCCCACTCCCAAGTAATCTTCATCAGCCATCGGAGAGTGTCGCGGAGGGCGACTGTGTGATCAGCGCCCTTCGCTCTTTCCAAGTCGTAGAGTTCAAGTGATTTGTGGTAGTAAGAGCCGAAGATCAAGTGATAGCTTTTGTGCTTGCTGTTCCAGCCCTCGATCATGCAGTAGTAGTATTTGCGGGGGCATTCCTTGAGCCAGCCGAGGGATGTCGAGTCCCATGTTTGCTGGACTTGTGTTCCTGTGAAAAAGGCTTCTGGTTTGTTCATGCTACCTCCTCGATTACACGAACGACTTGGAGCAATTTCAATGATGCTCTGTGTTCATTGGCCCAGGCTTGTGTGTCGAAGCTGATCGGCTTGACAAACAGCAAGTACTTTGCTCTGTCTGAGTGAACGAGAATGATTGCTTTCATAGACCAAGCTCATCCAAGTTGATGTTTGTTACTTTCTCTTTGGTTGCTTTCTTCTTCATGGTTCCAGCTGTCTTTGCGCCAAGCATAAATTGTGCTCGAAGGGATTGAAGGTGCTTCACGATTGCGTCGAGATCTTGATCGGTGAGTGACTCAGGATCACGAGAAAAGAGTTCGCTGATGTCGGTCATGCTGCTTCCTCTTCTTTGATGCGGGTTGTTGCTTTCGAGTGAATGTCTTTTAAGTGTGAATGGACGAGAACGCGGATCACTTTCGAAGCGCCGAGTCGTGGGTAGAGGGACTGGAGCTGTTGAAAGTCCCCATCATAAAGGTTTAAGGTGACCTTCATTAAGGGAAAGTCCTCACGTCGCTTCATCTTCTGCGCCTTTCTTGACGATCCAAAGCTGAGATGGATCAAGAGGACTCGAAACCAAGCTTAGACAATCCAACTTGGGATCGGCTAGCTTGGCCCGAGTCGAGTAAAACCGAGCCTTCGCCCGTCCAGGGTCGTCTGTTTGAAAGACAATCCCGAACGGGCTATGCAAGGCGTTATAAAGAAGGGCGATCAAGCCGCCTTCTCTTCAGTCGGCGCGGACAGGTTGTCCAGAACGTCGGCCAGTGACTCCTGGGCGATCTTCTGGGCCTCCTGAACCCGGCGGGTAGCGGCAGTGCGGTAGGCGTTGCCCTTGTCTGAGGCGAGCAAGCGAACGGCGGCGTCAGCAATGTCGCTGGCGTCGGCCTTCCTCTGCATCTCCTTCAGCTTGGCGCGGATCGAGTCTTTAGCCATACGGAAGGCCTCTGCCTCGATCGGATCTGCCGGGGCACGAGTTCCGCCACGGCGAACGCCGAACTTGTAGTCTTTCGCATACTCGTCGAACTCTTCCTGAAGCTTGGTCAGTGCTGCTTCGGGGAGATCGTCGCCGTGCTCGGCTTTGTAGTCCTTCACAGTGGAAGCGAAGTTGTTGCGAAGGTTCTCGTGGAAGGTCTGGTTAAGAACTCCCGCTTCGTCGGCGGTCAGCTGATGACCGGCTTCGTATGGAGAGTGGACAGCAAAGTCGAGGCCTTGGATCGTGATTGACTCTCGCATTGGAATCTCCCTTGTTTGCGAGTTTTAGTGAGGTATGGATAAATCGTTTATGTAGCCATACCGAGTGAACGATACCATTGAACCACACCTGATATGGTTTGTCAACCGTTATTTCACAGTTCTTCACATTTTTTTCGTCAGGTGGTCGCCAATCCTGGCAATAGCCAGTTCCATCGAGCGGATGCTTTCCTCTCCTTCCGTTACAAGCTTCATGAAGTGTTGCATGTGCTCTTCAGCTTGCTCTCGAGAAAGCACAATCGTCCTCTCAAGCTCATCCAGCTGCTCCCGCATCGAGGTGATACGAGACATGGCGTGAGCGTGAACGTCAGCTAAGGCGGCTGAAGTTCGGTGGATTATCTGATCAGCGACGGCGACCGCCTGAGTCGAGGGCTTGTTGTTAACAAGCTCATGCGCCAGCTGTTCCATCTTCGCAGCAATCTGTTCTTCTTCAGTCATTTTCTCTCCACTATGCAGCTAAAGGTGGTTCTGTATTTAAGCTCCGTTTGCTCAATCACTTTTCGGAGCCATGTCGTCGCTTCTTCTCTCGAGAGGAAAACATCCTTCTCTGTATCCGAAAAGCCTGCACTCCAGACGACCCCACCAAATCGCAGTATTATGGGATCGCTCCCCTCCCCACTCAATCTTAAGTGAAAGACTGAGGGGGAGAGGGCTTCGAAGAGCAGGCCATTGATGACCCGCTTAACCATTAGGGCTCCTGCGGCAGGTTGTCGAGTTCGTCGGCATGGGTCAGCTTTTCGACTTCGACTTCAGGAATGTCGTCGATCTCTTCAGCATACCCTTGGTCCCACTCGTCAGCCCAAGCGGCCTTCACCTCATCTTCCTCTCCGCTGTTGTCGGCGATCTCTTTAGCTACGTCGTTGCGGAAGACATGGACCTCACTTAGGATACTGTTGTATCCAGTGATCTTGTCGTTAAGCGCCCCGATCAAGTTGTTGATCAGGATCAAATCGTTCGAGATCCGATCCGCCTCTTTCTTAAGCTGAGAGACGAACTCGTTCTTCGTCTCCACCTGCAGTGCAGTCAAGCTATCCATGCGACGGCTCCATCGAGATGAGGTTTAACGTCTGTTTCGCCCGTGTCTCGATCACGTAGCGGACGTTCAGTTCTTGCTCGTAAGACTCAGTACCAGGCGTTGACCACTTGGAAGGTATTCTCCAGGGATCAAGGTGGAAGACGTTATCCCACTCATGACCCTTGCTCTTGTGGCCGCTGATCAGTGTGATCGTTCCTTCGGACTTGAACAAGACGTGCTCGGCGTAAGCAATCGCCGCACCAAGGTTTGGTCCAGCAACCGCGAACACTTCAAGACACTCACGCTTGTCTGCGACCGCTCCGGGGTTCCGAGTCTTCTTAAGCGCCTCGGTTTCCCACTTATCAATCGCGTCGAGGACCATTGCTGAAGTCATTGACTCCGGTCCCATCTTCTTAAGAATCTTGATGAGACCTGGGCCGACCTCGGCACCAACAAGCTTTGCTCCACGGCCGTTCTTAAGTAAGTCAAGTGTGGCCTTGAAAAGTGGAGCATTGTTTCGACAGATGACCGTCGCCCCATCTTCAATCTTGTCGATGTCCCACTCTCCGCGCTCGTTCACCGCACCCTCAACAGCCCAAGTCGGCCATCTCATGTGAGGCACTCTGGTATGCGCTCTGCGGATGATTGACTGAGGGCAGCGGAATGAGATGGAAAGCGTCATCTCCTTGCACGAAAAGCGCTCTTTGAGTGAGGCCATCCCACCAGTCATCGCGCCTCGGAAAGCGTAGATGCTTTGCCAAGGATCACCGACTCCCATGAAGCGGCTCGTCGTCGTAAGCTTCGAAAGCATTTCGTGATTGAGCGGAGACCAATCCTGAGTCTCATCTCCCATCACGATTGGGAACTTAGGAAAGCTTCCGCCGAACAAGGTGGGCATGTAAATCTGGTCGTCGAAGTCGATCATCCCGTTGTAAGCGAGGTTGATGGACTTGACTAAGATCTCATCCGCCAAGTTGCAATGCTCTTCTTCGGGGATGTCTTCGAGTGAGTTGAAGAAGTCCTCACCGCTGATTAAGTGCTTGGCGTTCGGAAAGGCCTTGTCAGGGATGTAGCCAGCGACTTTCGCGGAGCGAACGATCTTCATCACCTCTTCGAAGCTGTCACTGTACTTGGACTTGACTCCGCGAGGCATGTTATCAAGTACTGAACGGAAGACAGTCGAGTTCTTCTTCGCATCAAGCGTGAGTCGACGGCCTGTCGCTTCACTCCAGACTCGATGACCAAGCGCATTGATCGTCGAGCACTTAACATGCCCTGGAAGCTTCTTCGCCATCTCTTCGGCAATCCGCTTGTTGAAGGCGATGCTGAGGATCGGCTGGACCGGCATCTTCTCACAAAGCAACTCGAGTGTAGTGGTCTTGGCCGCACCAGCAAGTGCGTTGATGAGCAGGTTGTCTTTGCTGGACAACGCTGCATCGACGATCGCCTGTTGTTCTTCAGTTGGTGGATGCTTCATCATTAACTCCGTCTGATAAGAGTGAAAAAAGGAGAGACAAAAGAGCTTCCCCGCCCTCAACTGAGAGAGGGATGGGAAGGTGGCCTTGCTTCGCCAAGAAGAGTTCTGGCGTCGCGTCCTTGGGGCAGCCGTCGAAAGGACTGTAGACGAACCACCCCTTGGTCTTCCTGAAGGCGATGCAAGTCGGCGCTGTTGAGTAGCCATACCTGATCGCGTGCTGTAGGTTGTTGAAGTAGATCACAGCATCACCTTCCTGACCTTCTCCATGATCTCGGTGTCGTGAAGCTTGATGATCCGCCACGCCGCAGCTTGGCAGTAACAAACTTCGTCTTTGTCGTCTCGATTGCAATAAGGAGTGGACTCTCCTCTCAGAGACTTTTCGATCCACTCTGGGCAACCGATCTCCTCTGCAACTATCGCAGTGTATTGTCTCATAACGCGCTCCTCTTCTGAGAAAAACAATTATATCATGAACTTAGTTTGCTGTCAAGCCTTCTCTTTTGGGGCCTTACCCTTTGCGAAGATGACCTTTTGAACCAGCTGTTGCATCCGGCCGAAGACTGGATGATTGACCCAGCCTTCAGAGCGGCCGATGTCAACTGGATGGATGTCAAGCCAAACAGTCATCTCTGTTATGAACTTGAGATCGCCCGCACGAACACTGTAAGAGCGGCCGTCTCGACCGTAGCCGAGGACCAACGCAGGCCCACCGAACTCAGACTTTTGATAACCCTCTCGTATGAAGCAGAAGAAACACTGGTCTTTCGGGCCTCCCATATTCGGGGGAAGTGCTCCCACGTCATCGAGATACATCATCAAGTGGTCGTTGACTCGAACGCCCTCGATGAAGCTGCACTCGATGATCGTGCTGATATTCTTGTCGTTTTTGAGTTCGATTTCCTCGATTCGCTTCGAGCGAGGGTCGATCAAGATCCCTTTCATTTCCTTCCTCCTTTCACAAGCTTGAGTTTGTGTTGCTGATTGAAGTGTCTCTTCGTGAGCTGGAAGTCGTAACCGATTGAGCGAGCGACGGCCTTGACTGTCGCGAACTGCGGGCGCTTGGTAGTGCCGGAGAACCAGTTGTAAAGCGTGGTGGCGGTCACACCTGACTCAGCCTCGATGTGGCTGTACTTGACTCCACGGTCCTTGATCGCTGTTCGCAAGAGGTCGATTACAGGGTCTTTGTCTCGGAAGCTGTAAGTCTTGTACAGTTTCATGCGACACCTGTGAGTGCAAGGCCGTCTTTGGTCTGCTTAATGAGCTTGGCCTTCTTGAGTTGGAACAGTGGGCCATGCATCCGCTGGCGTTTGCGACCGTCAGCCATGAAGGCGTCTCCAAGCTGTCGGACAGTCAGCGGTCCCTTGGAGAGGCGATCAAGAATGAAGTCCTTGTTGGTCACTCCGTTCACTGTTCGCGGCTCGTTGGGCTTTCGGACTGTGCGTCGAAGCTCGACGTTGTAAGGTATCTTGAGTGACTCGAGCCGCTTAAGTACGTCAGTCAAGTGATTGACTGGAACGATACAGACGACGTTGAAAGTCTCCATTAGAATTCATCTCCCGATGATAACAGTGTGATAATGAGTGTGACGGTGAGAACGACTGAGATGCAAACGGCAAGTGTGAACCCGCCGAAGGCATCCCAGATAGTGAGAGTGAGAGCAGTGCTCCACAAGAGCACCGCCCCCAACTGTATTAAGCCGTCTCTCATCGGCCGATCGGCTCGACTGACTCAGCATCATCAGCGAGCTGTTCGAGCGCCTCAACGAAGCTCTTGGTTTCCTCGTTTTCTTCATCGTGACCAAGGGCCTCAATGACTGAACGCAGGGCAGTCACGCAGATCTCGACTCGCTGCGCCCTCGTTGGGTTCTTGTAGATAGTGCGAGGCCACTCGATAGTGTTGCTCTTAAGTGCGTCGGGCGGCTCAGGGTAGTCAAGGCTGGCGAACACCTCAGCCGCAGCCAGCATCTCCTGCCCTTTATCGCCCTCTTGCCAACGCTCGCCTTTCTCGTCGAAGTCGTCTTGCATCTCAGTCCCGATGTCAACCAGCTCTTGATGAGCTGTTGCAACGACGGTCTCGAGTGCCTCGCTCTTTGTCTCATAGGCCATTGAAGTGTTCTCCGATTGCTTGTGGGGTGTAGAGGAATGAAGCACGTGGATGGTTAGCTCGATCTTTGGTTAGCTTGGTCGCGATGAAGGCGGCCTCCTCTTCGTTCTCTGTTTCAAAACGCTTGCCATCGCTCTTAAGCCAAGAGGAGCGGGGTCCAGTGACCCCACCCCACACTTGACACCAGACTCCATACTTAGTCATCTTCACCTCCACAGTTTAGAGCTGGCTCTTCATGCCTGCATTCCGCGCAGGCCCAAGTTTCCATCCCACAGAACCAGACTCGGCTGAGCTGCCGCTTGCGACCACAGCAGTCGCAGTCAGCTTGCTGACCGTCTTCGTGATCTAAGTTAGCCGTGGCCATACTGTTTCTCCTGTCGTTCAGCGAGGATGTTGAGCAGGGCTTGCTCAGTGGGTGAAAGGCGACGCCAAAAGTCTGACAAAGCGTTGGTGCCTGGATCGGGTGGACACTCAGCATCAGCTGGGCGCTTCTTATAGTCAGGAACGAAGGACCACAGCTTCGTGTAAAGCGCTGTATTACCAACGCCTTCCAAGCACTCAGCTACTTCATCGGGCGTCCACACAGTGAACAACGTGGCGGGCTTCATCGGTCCTCCTCCCAGCATTCGAGGGCCTTGGGCCGGTCTCCACAGGGCTGCCAACCCTGTGGTACGATCGAGTATTCACGACCGGCGCTGTGGGCTTCCCACTCAGCTTTAGCTTGCTGATGACAGTTTGGATTATCGAAGGTGAACTCAGGTGCGGGCTTCATGCGACCCTCTTCTTGTAAGCGGCGTGGCGCTGGAGCAACTCAGATGACATCAAGTCAACTCCGGTCTCAATTTGAGACTCAATGAGCAATCGAGCCCACACCCGCATTCCAAGTGCATTATCTTTCTCGCACTCTTCATGATAGGCGTTGTAGCAGATGGCAAGCGAGCGTGCCTGTTCTTTGGTGATCATCTTACTTAACCTTCGTGTCGGTTGGAGTGAGCTGAACCAAGTACCGCCGCCAATTAGCTTGACGATCAGCCTCGGACTGCGGCGAAACCCTCTTCGAGATCATCTCGGCCATCTCTCGACTTGTGTAGGCCCAGATGAAGAAGAGGCGGGTGTCGATGTCTTGGATCGCGAAGAGTTGATCGCCCTTCTTAACATCTGTCCCACGCACTTTACGGTTCGCGTTAGCTGAGTATTGAACGATCTTGTTCACTGTGCGACTCCCGTCTCTTGATACATCTTGCGGAGGCGGGCAGCGATGAGGCCGCGTGATCCAGCGGGAAGGATTCCAAGCTCCCTACAGAAAGCAACGAGGGTTTCGCGTGGGAGTGACTCCAAACCGAGATCGCCGTCGATTGTCTCTACTAAGTCAGCATCGAGCTTAAACATTGTCTTCTCCATGTGGTTTCAAGCCCGACTCTTCGAGTCGGTAAAAACATGGTATCACATAAAAAGACTACTGTCAACAATCTCGTGTATCGCACACTCGGTATGGCTAGATAAACGGTTTATGAAGCCATATCAGCACCGTCATCTTCATCCCTGAGAGCGGTAAGGATTTGCCCGAGAATGAACTTTGCTGTCAGCTTGCTGACACTGGACTCCACTTCGAGTTGCATGGTCTCGAGATCGAACTTGATGATGATGTAGTCAAGTTCATCGTCCATCAGAATAAATCCTTTCTCGAATCTTCCTCATCCTTGAGTTTTAGCAAGCGCTCGTGTTCATCAAGCAAATATTTCAGCTCGCGCCTCTCCTCAGCATTCGTACTCTCAGGACTTAACTCTCCTCTTCGTTTAACATTAAGTATAATCTTATCTGTGAGTGTTGCTTGTTCAATCGCCTTCAGTTCCTTATCAACATACTTTCCGAAGTAAGTGAACAAATGCTTTGTAAAGTTCTCATAAGTGTCTCTAATTGCTGATTCAAGCTCATCATCCTCTTCTTCCATATAGAGATCCATAACAAACTTGAGCGAATCAAAGTATTCCCAAGCATCACGACATGCTGGATTATCTTTATGAAACTGTGGATTTTCTTCGGCCTTAACAATATCTTCCCGCCAACGCTCGATCCATCGAGGCTCTTTCTTTCGCTTCTTAACTGGAATAACAGCTGTTGGTTTTTCATCTGTATTTGATTTAACTGCAACAATCTTAATCTTCTCTTCTTTAATGGCAACTGTTATTCGCGAGCGTTCTTTGTTTGTCTTGATACCCAGTGGTTTGAGTGGGAATAATGGGAGTTGTGGACCTTTTTGTTCAGCTTGTAACAGTCGATATAACTTACTTCGATCACGCTCGTAATCATCAGTCTCGAATGTGATCGAGCCATTTTTGCGGGCCTCATCAATAATCTTTTGTAGCTCACTCATTTTTCCTCCAAAAGCTTATAGATTTCCTCCCCATTAAGTCGTGTGGATTTGGGCCTCGGCGGCGGCCCCGCTATCATCTTTTCCTTAAAGAGATCATCCCAACTCGGGTCGCTTGAGAGTCGTTTGAATGAAATGACTAACCAATGAACACCTTGAATGCACTCATAACTGATTGAAGCGCTTGGCCACGAAGCCTTCAGCGTTGTTTCATTGAGCACTATCTCAGGATCAAGCCCGTCAGCTTCGGCTTGCTCGGTGATTGCTGTCGCCCACATTCGCTGGAATGAATAACAGCTTTGTCTCAAGTTAAACGCATCATTCTTCGTTCGACACTGTAAGCTGATCTCGTACTCACCTGTCTCGAGAGCCTTTTGCGAAGCATCGAGCAATATCTTACGAGCAACATTAACTCGGCCGCTGATCTTTCTGGGCATTGGTGACCTCCATTTAACTCTGTGAATTATAACATGATTTTTGGTAGTTTGCAAGCGGTATTTGATTTACTGGAGATGGTTGTTGGATCGAGTTAGTGAGTGTATTTTTGATTTTCGATTTGGGATCGACCACCTCAACTCTGAGTATGCCCAGTGGGTTTGTTAGTGTAAAAAAAAAAAAAAAAAAAAAAA
>Ga0137436_1000025_pt1 | contig 47164 bp, 41 predicted proteins | sample EasRivERMGT119_2_FD_102328 | JGI IMG/M metagenome (GOLD analysis project Ga0137436, IMG submission 102328) | Soil microbial communities from meander-bound floodplain in the East River, Colorado, USA - East River MetaG ERMGT119_2 | ecosystem: Environmental > Terrestrial > Soil > Floodplain ...
AGCGGCCTGTTCGCCAACGACGAGGCGCTCGCCGGCGAGGTGCAGGCGGCGGCCGACGACGCCGCCGACCGCGTCTGGCGCCTGCCGCTGTGGGAGGAGTACCAGGAGGGGCTGCGCTCGAACTTCGCCGACTTCGCCAACATCGGCGGCCGGCCCGGCGGCGCCATCACGGCGGCGTGCTACCTCGCGCGCTTCACGCGCAAGATGCGCTGGGCGCACCTCGACGTCGCCGGCACGGCATGGAAAAGCGGACGCGAGAAAGGCTCGACCGGGCGGCCGGTGCCGCTGCTGGTCAGGTTTGCGCTGCGTCACGCCGGTCGCAAGTGACGACAATAGATTTCTATTTCAACGCGCAAGATCCCCTCCAAGTCGCCTGTCGCCTCGCCGCGAAGGCAGTGAGCCAGAAGAAGCGCATGGTGATCTACGCTCCGGACGCCGACACCGCCGGCCGCATCGACAAGATGCTGTGGACCTGGCAGGCGATCGGCTTCACGCCGCACTGCGCCGCCACCGACGAAATCGCCGGCGAGACGCCGGTGCTGATCGCATCCGGCGAGGAGACCCCGGAGGGCTGCGGGCTGATCCTCAACCTGTCGGCGGAGGCGCCGCCGCACTTCGCGCGCTTCGAGCGCCTGTTCGAGGTCGTCCCGGCCGACGAAGCCGGCCGCGCTGCCGGGCGCGGCCGCTACCGCTACTACCTCGACCGCGGCTACAAGATCGCCAACCACGACCTGGCGGCAGGCCATGAGTGACGACGAGGGCCGCGACTCCAACCCGCTGGGCGGGCGCGTCGACGCGCTGCTCAAGCAGGCCAAGCCGCAGCGCGCCGCCGGCGAAGTGCCGGTGCTCACCGAGGTGGTCGCCGACGAGCTCGCCAAGCGCCGCACCGGAATCGACCGCGCCGTGCTCGAGAAGATCGCGCTCGACGTCGAGCGCGCGGTGCTTGCGCGCCTCGGGCCGGAGCTCGAGCGCCTGGTCAACGAGAACCTGACGCGCGCGCTCGACACCGCGCTGGGCAAGGCGCTCGACGCGGTGCGCGCCGAGCTCGCCGTGAGCGTGCGCCAGATGGTGCGCGAGGCGGTCGCCACCTCCATGGTGAACGCGCTCAAGTCCGACCCGCAGTGATCGACAAGAGCGAGTGATGGACAAGAGCTTTACCCCCGCGGCTGTTGAAGAGCGCTGGTATCAGCGCTGGGAATCGGCCGGCTGGTTCAAGGCCGGCGCGCAGGCCGGCACGCCCTCGGGCAGCAAGCCCGCCTACTGCATTCAGCTGCCGCCGCCCAACGTCACCGGCACGCTGCACATGGGCCACGCCTTCCAGCAGACGCTGATGGACTCGCTCATCCGCTACCACCGCATGCGCGGCTTCAACGCCAACTGGGTAGTGGGCACCGACCACGCCGGCATCGCCACGCAGATCGTGGTCGAGCGCCAGCTCGAGGCCGAAGGCAAGTCGCGCCACGACCTCGGCCGCGACCGGTTCGTCGAGCGCGTCTGGCAGTGGAAGCAGCAGTCGGGCTCGACCATCACGCGCCAGATGCGCCGCCTCGGCGCCTCGGCCAACTGGGAATACGCCGACACCGAAGGGCAGAAGGCCGGCTACTTCACGATGGACGCGAAGATGTCGCGCGCCGTGGTCGAAGTATTTGTTCAGTTATTCGAGCAAAAACTCATTTATCGCGGCAAGCGCCTCGTGAATTGGGATCCGGTGCTCGGCACCGCAGTCTCCGACCTCGAGGTCGACAGCGAGGAGACGAACGGCACGATGTGGCGCATCGTCTATCCGTTCGTCGACGGCCCGCAGGACTCGACCGACAAGGACGGGCGCCCGGTCAAGCTGCGCGGCATGACCATCGCCACCACCCGGCCCGAGACCATGCTGGCCGACGGCGCGGTGGCGGTGCACCCGGAAGACCCGCGCTACCGCCACCTGGTCGGCAAGCGCGTCATCCTGCCGCTGTGCGAGCGCACCATCCCGGTGGTGGCCGACGAGATGGTCGAGCGCGAGTTCGGCACCGGCTCGGTGAAGATCACCGGCGCGCACGACTTCAACGACTACGGCGCCGCGCTGCGCCACAAGCTGCCGCTGATCGTGATCTTCACGCTCGACGCGAAGGTCAACGAGAACGGCCCGAAGCAGTTCCAGGGCATGGACCGCTACGTAGCGCGCAAGGCGGTCGTGGCGCAACTCGAGCGCGAGAACTTCCTCGCCGGCGCCGATCCGCACAAGATGATGGTGCCCAAGTCGGGCCGCACCGGCGTGGTGGTCGAGCCGATGCTCACCGACCAGTGGTTCGTGAAAATGGACACCCTCGCCAAAGACGGGCTCGACGTAGTCGCGCGCGGCGAGGTGAAGTTCTTTCCCGAGCACTGGGCCAAGACCTACAACGAGTGGCTCGCCAACATCCAGGACTGGTGCATCTCCAGGCAGATCTGGTGGGGACACCAGATCCCGGCGTGGTACGACGAAAAGGGAAACATCTTCGTCGGTCGGTCGGAAGAAGAGGTGCGGAAAAAACACAACATCACTTCTTCGCTGAAGCGCGATGCGGACGTCCTCGACACCTGGTTCTCCTCGCAGCTGGTGCCGTTCTCCTCGCTCGGTTGGCCGGAGAAGACGCCCGACCTCGACGCCTTCCTGCCCTCGGATGTCCTGGTCACCGGCAACGACATCATCTTCTTCTGGGTGGCGCGCATGATCATGGCGACGCGCCACTTCACCGGCAAGGTGCCGTTCCGGCACGTGTACATCAACGCCATCGTGCGCGACGCCGAGGGCGAGAAGATGTCGAAGTCCAAGGGCAACACCATCGACCCGCTCGACCTGATCGATGGAATTTCCCTGGAAAAATTGATTGAGAAATCGACCACTGGCCTGCTCAAGGGCGAGCACCGCGAGCGCATCGAGAAATACGTCCGTACCCACTACCCGCAGGGCATCTCCGCCTACGGCGCCGACGCGGTGCGCTTCACCTTCGCCTCGCTCGCCAGCTTCGCCATCACGCTCAACTTCGACCTGAGCCGCTGCGAGGGCTACCGCAACTTCTGCAACAAGCTGTGGAACGCTACCCGGTTCGTCCTGATGAGCACGGAAGGCAAAGACTGTGGCCAAGACGAAAAGGCCTCAGTCAAGCTCTCGGACTGGGATCGCTGGATCGTCAGCCGCCTGCAACGCACCGAAGCCGAAGTGGCTCGGGGCTTCGACGAGTACCGCTTCGATAACGCGGCTGGTTCCCTCTATAGATTCGTGTGGGATGAATACTGCGACTGGTACGTGGAAATGGCCAAGACCCAGCTCGCAGACCCGGACGAAGCGGTGCAACGAGGAACGCGGCGGACCCTTGTGCGAGTCCTAGAGACGGCGCTTCGTCTGGCGCACCCGATCATCCCCTTCATCACCGAAGAGCTCTGGCAGAAGGTTGCCCCGCTCGCCGGCAAGAAAGGGGAAACCATCATGCTTCAGCCATATCCGAAGTCGCAGCCAGAAAAGATCGACGAGGCGGTAGAGCAGAGGATCGCGCTTGCGCAAGCGGTCGTCAACGCGGGCCGCTCCCTGTCGAGCGAAGCCAAGGTTATCCACAGGAACGCCTCGTTCGTCATCTCCGGCACTCCCAGCGTCTCAACAAGAAGCGCCGTTACCACCTTCATGCGCAACTCGGAGTTCGTTGACCGCCTGCCGACAGCGGATTTTCCGACGAAGCCAGTTGATCAGCACGTGGTCATGCTCAATATCAAGGTCGATCCCTCGGCCGAGCGCGAGCGCCTGGCGAAGGAGATCGCGCTCATCGAAGCGCAGATTGCGCAGACGGAAGGCAAGCTGGCGAACGAGTCGTTCGTGCAGCGCGCGCCCGCCAAGGTGGTGGAGGATTTCCGCGCGCGCCTGGCCGAGTTCAGATCAACCCTCGACAAGCTCAAAGAACAACAAGAAAAGCTCACCGCGCGAGCGTGAACCTGCCGGCAGGCCTGAGGGCACTCCGCCACCGCGACTTCCGGTTGTTCTTCATCGGCCAGGGCGTCTCGCAGATGGGCACCTGGCTGCAGATGATCGCCACCAGCTGGCTGGTCTACCGCCTGTCGGGCTCGACCTTCCTGCTCGGCCTGTCGGCCTTCGCCATGCAGATCTCGTTCCTCGTCATGGCGCCGCTCGCCGGGGTGTTCGTCGACCGCCTCGACCGGCGGCGCGTGCTGATGATCACCAACTCCATCGCCGTGCTGCAGGCGAGCACCATGTTCGTGCTGGTGGCGCTCGGCCACGTCGCACCGTGGCACCTGATCGTGGGCAACCTGGTGCTCGGCTTCGTCAGCGCCTGCGACGCGCCGGCGCGCCAGTCGATCCTGATCCAGCTCATCGGCGGCACCAAGGCGGACCTGGCCAACGCGATCGCGCTCAACTCGATCATGATGAACGGGGCGCGCTTCGTCGGCCCGATGATCGGCGGCAGCCTGATCGCGGCGTTCGGCGAGAAGTGGGGCTTCGGCGTCAACGCGCTGTCCTACTTCGTCATGATCGGCGCGCTCATGTGGATGACGCCCTCGCCGCCGCCGCGCAGCCGCGACGCGGGCTCCAACCTGTGGAGTGAGCTCGCCGCCGGCGCGCGCTATGCCTACGGCTTCCTGCCCACGCGTTGCGCGTTGCTGCTGCTCACCGCGACCAGCCTGAGCGTCAACTCCTACGCCGCGCTGATGCCCTGGTTTGCGCGCGAGACCTTCCACGGCGACTCCGGCGTGCTCGGCCTGCTGCTCGGCGCGGCCGGGCTGGGCGCGGTATCGGGCATGGTCTACCTCGCGTCGCGCCCGGGCATCCGCGGACTGTTCCGCCTGATCGGCTGGACCGCGGCGCTCGGCGGCGCGGCGCTGCTGGTGTTCTCGTTCAGCTCGCGGCTGTGGCTCGCGCTGCCGGCGCTGTACTTCGTCGGCATGGGGCTGATGCTGACCGCGGCCTCGACCAACACCGTGCTGCAGAGCATCGTGCCCGACGAGCTGCGCGGTCGCGTCGCCTCGCTCTACGTCATGTCGTTCCTCGGCATGTCGCCCCTCGGTGCGCTCGGCGCGGGCTGGGCGGCGGAACACGTCGGCGCGCCCTCGACGCTCGCGGTCTGCGGCGGCATCGCGCTCATCGCAGCCGCGCTCTATGCCAGGCAGCTGCCCGCCATCCGCCAGGAGATCCGCCCGCTCTACGAGCGGCTCGGCGTGCGCGACTAGGCTTGTGGGCGGATTCGTCGCCCCCTGGCTTTCGGGCGGATTCTTCGCCCCTAGTTGAAGGGCCGGAAGCCCTGGCCGATGAACGGCGGCTGGCGGCCCACCAGGCTCTCGAGCAGGATCAGCTCGGCGTCGGTGTGGTTGATGACCGGCGCCGGCATCACCATCTGCGGCGCGCCGCTCGCCATGATGTAGCGCGGCGACTCGTGGTGCGTGGTGCGCACCGTCTCGGCGGCGGCGGGCTGGGCGATCGGCGTCAGCACCGCCTCGCCGTAGCAGGTGCAGGCGTAGGTCTGGCCCGGCTCGGCCTCGATGTACACCGCCGTGCCGCGGATGCCGATGGTCGCCGTCGCGGTGCGGATCTCCTTGCGCTCGCCCGGGGCGAACACTGAGAGCACCGCTCCGGTGACTATGCGCAGGCCGTTGGCGACCAGCGATACCTCGGAGTTCTGCCGCACCAGGAAGGAATCGCGCTGCGCGACGAAGACGATCTCGGCGCCCGGCTGCGTGCGCACCGTGTCGCCGGGGCGCAGCTCGCCGCCCTGCTGCGCGTTGGCGCCGTTGACGTGCACGTCGCCGCGCAGGCGGTAGACGCCTTTTTCCAGCCGACCCTGCGCGAGCGCGTCGCGCACCAGCAGCAACGCGGCGGCGCCTTGTAGCATCTCGCGGCGCTTCATCGCGGACCTATAAGGAGGGCGCGCCGCCGCACGCTACGCGATCGCGTACCGCAGCGTCTCGGCCTCGCTCGGCCAGGAGGTGTCGAACTGCCAGCCGTGCTGCGCCTCGAGACGCAGGCGGAACGCCTGCTCGAGCTCGCGCGGCGGCGTGGCGACGCTCTGCGCCGGGAAGCGCGCGAGGATGCTCGACGCGATCAGCACGCATTCGCCGACCGTGCTCACCGTGCCGTCGGCGATCTTGCGGCCGTGCAGCCACAGCGCCCCGCCTTCGATGTAGGCCGGCAGGCCGAACTGGCGGTAGGTCGCCGCCGCCGCCACCGCGCCCCATGCAAACCAGCGCTGCCGGCGGCCCGGCGCGTGCTTGAGCGGCGCGATCAGCGCGAACAGGTGCCTCGCGTCGCCTTCGGCCCAGGCCAGGACCGGCGCCGCGCCGCCCGCCTGCGCCTGCGCCAGCCGCGCGCAGGCCGATTCGAACTCGGGCCAGGCCAGCCTGATCCAGCGCGCCATCATGCGTCCGATTATTCCATAATCACGCAACAGAAAGCGGAGGCGGCGATGATTCCGATGAGCAAGCAGGAGATCAAGGATTTCTGGCACGGATTCTGCGAGCGCCAGAAGGTCCCGGCCGAGCTGCGCGCGAAAGGCGACAAGAAAATCGACGAGGACCCGGAGCACTGGGCCGACCACACCATGTGGGAGCTGCTCGACGCAGTGAAGTAGAAATCGGGGTCAGACCCTGATTTTTCTTGGGCGGGTCTGACCCCGATTTCTAGAACTCGATTTCCTCGCGGATCGCGGCGATGCCGGCCGCGGCGCACATCTCGTCTTCCTTGCCGCCGGGCGCGCCCGACACGCCGATCGCGCCCAGCAGCGAGCCGCTCGCCTCGATGATCAGGCCGCCTGCCACCGCTGCGACACCGGGGCGGCTGCGGATGCCGCTCTGCGGGCGACCGGGCTGCGTCGCGTCGGCGAGCTCGGCGGTGCTGGTGCGGAAACTCACGGCGGTCCACGCCTTGGCGCTCGCCATGTCGGTGGTGTGCGGGCCGGCGAAGCGATCGCGCAGCAGGACCTGCACCACGCCCATGCGATCGACCACGGCGATGGTCGCCTGATAGCCGCTGTCGCGGCATTTCTTCAGCGCCGCCTGCGCTGCCTTCAATGCAGTTTCGGGAGTGAGGACTTTTACCGTGTGGGTAGCATCCGCCGCCAGGACCCACACGGGGAAGAGAAGCAGGAGGCAGAAAGCGCGTTTCACTTCTTCTTCATGAAGAAAGTGAATTCCTTGTTCGCCTCGCCGTGCTGCAGCAATTCGTGGCCGGTCTGGCGCGAGAAGGCCTGGAAGTCCTTCACCGCGCCCGGGTCGGTGGCGACGACCTTGAGGACCTGCCCCGAGGCGAGGTCGGTGAGGGCCTTCTTGGTGCGCAGGATCGGGAGCGGGCAGTTCAGCCCGCGCGTATCGAGTTCTTTGTCGAAGTCCATAAAGTATTATGCCGTATGGACAAACCGGGAGCCGAGGCGGCGGCCAACTGGCTCGTGACGGTGGCGCAGCTGCCCACCGAGGACCCGGCCTCGCGCATGCGGGTGCTGCGCACGCTCGAGTCGCTCGGCGCGGCGGTGGTGCGCGAAGGCGTCTATCTGCTGCCCGACACGACGGCGAACCGCACCGCTCTCGAGGCGCTCGGCCAGTACATCTTCAAGAGCGCGGGCAGCGCGCACGTGCTGCAGGTAGCGGCGGCCTCGCCGGAGCAGCAGCAGGGGTTCCAGCGCATGTTCGACCGCACCGCGCGCTACCACGACCTGATCAAGAACGTCGAGGCGCTGCGCGTCGGCTACGGCCACTCCGACCCGAGCGCGATCGCCAGCGTGCTGCACAAGCAGCGGCGCGACCTCGAGACCATCGTCGCGCTCGACTTCTTTCCCAACGAGACGCGCACCCGCGCCGAGAAGGCGCTGGCCGACGGCGAGGCGGCGGTGCGCAAGCTGATGTTCCCCGGCCAGACGCAGACCGGCATCGGGCCGGGCGAGAAGCTGAACGGGCGCAGCTGGGTGACGCGCAAGCCGCTGTGGGCCGACAAGCTCGCCTGCGCCTGGCTGATCCGCCGCTTCGTCGACCCCGAGGGCACGGTCACCTGGCTGGACAAGGGGCAGCCGCTACCGGCGCGCGCCATCGGCTACGGCTTCGAGGGCGCGCACTTCGCCAACAGCGAGAGCCGCATCACCTACGAGGAGATGCTGGCGCAGCTTGGCCTGGCGAAGAACCCGGCGCTCACGCGCATCGGCAGCATCGTGCACTTCCTGGAAGCGGGCGGTACCCCCGTGCCCGAGGCCGCCGGCGTGCAGACCCTGCTGCAGGGCGCGGTGCGCCGCTCGCAGAACGAGGACCAGCTGCTGGGCGAGGCGGAGAAGACCTTCGACCTGCTGTACGAAGCCTACTTCGAGGCGCCCAAGGCCCGCGGCCAGTAGGTACTGGCCTTACTTCTTGTCGCGCATCTCTTCCACGTGCAGCACGCGCAGCTCCTTCAGGCGCGCGTCGACCACCGACAGCTGGTAGAAGTCGCCGTCGCCGGCGGAATTCGCCAGCTGCAGCTGCTCGATCGCAGCCGGCAGCGAGCCCTGCAGCACGTAGAGCTCGGCCTGCGCCTGGTGCTGCAGCAGGCGCTTGCCCAGCGCGGCGTAGGTGCGGGACTGCAGCGTGAGCAGGCGCTGGTCGCGCGGATACGTGCGCACCGCCTCGACCAGCTGCGCCGCGGCGTCCTGGGCACGCCCGGCGTCGAGCAGCGCGGAGATGTGCGCGTAGACAACCGGGCGGGAATGCGGGTAGCGCACGCGCGCCTGCGCCAGCGTCGCCAGCGCGCCTGCGTTGTCGCCGAGCGCCTGCTTCACGCGCGCCGCCAGGGTTTCGATCATCGGCCCGCTGCCGCCCGCCTTGCGCAGGCGCGTGACCTCGGCATCGGCGTCGCGCGGGCGGCGCGCGCGCAGCTGCGCGCTGGCCAGCCCGTAGCGCACCGCCGACTCGCTGGCGTAGCGGCCGTCGCGCAGCGCGCTCTCGAAGAACGTCACCGCGTCGCGCGCGTCGCCCGTGCCGGCGCGCAGCTTGGCGCGCGTCAGCTGGAACTCGGGGTTGTCGAGGTGCTGCTTGTAGGGCTGGTTCTGGGCGCGCGCCTGCGCGTCGGCGATGCGCTCGGCGTTCATCGGGTGGGTGCGCAGGTAGCCGGGCACGCTGCCGTCGTCGCCGATGCGCCCGGCGCGCTGCATCTTCTCGAAGAACGCGGCCATCGCGCTGGGGTCGAAGCCGGCGCCGGCGAGCGCCTGCATGCCGACGCGGTCGGCCTCGCGCTCGAAGTCGCGCGTGTAGTTGAGCTGGGTCTGCACCGCGCCGGCCTGCGCCGCGGCGGCGGCGCCCGCCGCCAGGTCGGGCCGCGAGCGGCCGAGCAGGATGGCGGCGGCGATCGCCGCCAGCATCGGCATCTGCATCTGCTGCTGCTGCCCGATCATGCGCGAGATGTGGCGCTGGGTGACGTGCGCGATTTCGTGGCCGAGCACCGAGGCGAGCTCCGACTCGGTGTCGGTGGCGGCGAGCAGCCCGGTGTGCACGCCGACGAAGCCGCCGGGCAGCGCGAAGGCGTTGAACACCGGGTCGCGCACGGCGAAGAACTCGAAGTCGTGGCGCGCACCGGCCGTTTCCTGCGTCAGGCGCGCGCCGACGTTGCCCAGGTACTCGGACACCTCCGCGTCGTCGATGTAGGCGGGGTCGCGGCGGATCTCGCGCATGATGCTCTCGCCGATGCGCCGCTCGACCTGCGGCGAGATGGTGGTCTCGCCCGAGCCGCCGAGATCGGGCAGCGAGCTCTGCGCCAGTGCCCGCGGCAGGAAGGCGCCGAGCAGAGCGGCCGAGGTCGTCACGGCGAGTGCCATCGCGCGCATATGTTTATGATAGCGCCCGTCATGACAGGTTCCATCTCGAAGCTGAGTCACTTTGACCGGCGCGGCGCCGCGCACATGGTCGACGTGGGCGAAAAGGCCGCCACGCACCGCGTCGCGGTGGCCTCCGGCCGCATCGCCATGCGCCCGGCCACGCTGCGCCTGGTGGCCGCCGGCCGCGCGAAGAAGGGCGACGTGCTCGGCGTGGCGCGCCTGGCGGCGATCCAGGCCGCCAAGCGCACCCCCGACCTGATCCCGCTCGCCCACCCGATCGCGCTGACGCGCATTTCGATCGATTTTCATCTTGACAGGAAGAAATCGACGATCGGGCTGACCGCCCGCGTCGAGTGCCGCGGCCAGACCGGCGTCGAGATGGAAGCCCTCACCGCGGTCGCGGTCGGGCTGCTCACGGTATACGACATGCTGAAGTCCGTCGACCGCGGCATGACGCTCGGCGCGATCCGCCTGGAGGAGAAACGAGGCGGGAAATCAGGGGTATTTCGCCGCTAGAATAGCGGGCAAGGAGGACAAGTAATGGACTACCTACGCAGGACCGTCCTGGGCGCGCTGGCCGTGGTGTTGCTGCAGCCGCTCGCCGCGCTCGCCGCGGCGTGGAACAAGGACGCCTTCGCCGCCAAGACGCCGCAGGACGCGCTCAAGGGGATCGGCGCGGGCGACGCCGGCGCCAGCAAGGACCTGGTGATCGAGGCGCCGCAGATCGCCGAGAACGGCGCGGTGGTGCCGATCGAGATCTCCAGCGCGATCGCCGGCACCACCTCGATCGCGGTGATCATCGAGAAGAACCCGTTCCCGCTGGCGGCGCAGTTCGACTTCGACAACGGCGCCCTGCCCTACGTCAAGCTGAACGTGAAGATGAACGAGACCTCCGACATTCGCGCGGTGGCGACGGCCGGCGGCCGGCGCTACGCGGCGACCAAGGAGATCAAGGTAACCATCGGCGGGTGCGGAGGCTGACATGGCGGCAGGACCGATGAAAATGCGCGCGACGCTCGGCTCGGGCTACACCGACGTGCGCGTGCTGATGACCCACCCGATGACCACGGCGCAGAGCAACCAGCCGCTGCACTTCATCCAGAACATCACCGTGAAGCAGAACGGCAAGACGGTGGTCGAGGCGCAGATCAGCCAGGCGGTGTCGCGCAACCCGGTGTTCACCTTCCGCATCAAGGGCGGCGCCAAGGGCGACAAGATCGAGGTCAGCTGGCTCGACAACAAGGGCGAGAGCAACAAGATCGAGTCGGCGGTCGCGTGAGCCGTCTTGTTGTCCTTTGCCTTTCGCTGATTCCCTTTACGGTCGCCGCGCAGGACGCGAAGAAGGAAATCGAGAAGTACCAGCAGATGCTGGGCGAAGGCAGCCCGGCCGAGCTGTGGGAGCTCGAGGGCGAGGCGCTGTGGAAGAAGCCGCAGGGCCCGAGCAACGCCTCGCTGGAGAAATGCGACCTCGGCCTGGGCGCCGGCAAGGTGCCCGGCGCGTACGCCCGCCTGCCGAGGTATTTCAAGGACACCGACCAGGTGCAGGACCTCGAGTCGCGCCTGGTCAGCTGCATGAGCGCGCTGCAGGGCCGCAGCCGCGCCGAGGCGACCAAGCGCGTGTTCGGCAATGCCGACACGCCCTCCGAGCTGGAATACCTGGTGGCCTGGATCGTCGGCCAGTCGCGCGGCCACAAGATGGCGGCGCCGGTCAGCCATCCCAAGGAGCGCGCCTCCTACGAGCTCGGCAAGAAGGTGTTCTTCTACCGCGCCGGCAACTGGGACTTCTCCTGCGCCTCGTGCCACGGCGAGGCCGACAAGCGCATCCGCATGCAAGAGCTGCCGGTGCTGTCGGAGCCCGCCGGCGCGCAACTCGCCTACACCACCTGGCCGGCCTACCGCGTCTCCAGCAGCCAGCTGAAGACCATGCAGTGGCGCATCAACGACTGCTACCGCCAGATGCGCTTCCCGGAGCCCGAGTTCGCCTCCGAGTCGACCATCGCTCTCACCCACTACCTCGCCGTCACCGCCAAGGGCGGCGCCTACCGCGGGCCGGGGACCAAGCGATGAAGATTCTGGTCATGGCGGGAATGCTCGCGGCGCCGCTGGCGCTTGCCGAGCCCACGGCGCGCGAGGTGCAGGACATCCACCTGCGCGACTTCCACACCAAGGGCATGGTGAAGAAGGAGGCGGTGGCGCAGGACGCGGTGCAGCGCATCTGCACCATGAGCAACGACCGGCCGAGCGCCGAGGTCGCCAAGCAGCTCGAGGCTGACCAGATGCGCAGCATCGCCTTCCCGGCCGGCAGCCTGCTGGGCGACTGGAAGCGCGGCGAGAACATCGCGCAAAGCGGCCGCGGCATGACCTTCACCGACGCCGCCGGCACGCCGAACGGCGGCAGCTGCTACAACTGCCACCAGATGGCGGCGAAGGAAATCTCCTACGGCACGCTCGGCCCGAGCCTGCAGGGCTTCGGCAAGAAGCGCGGAGCCGACGCCGAGACGCAAAAATACGCCTACGGCAAGATCTACAACGCCAAGGCCTACAACGCCTGCTCGCAGATGCCGCGCCTGGGCTGGTCCGGCACGCTCACCGAGCAGCAGATCAAGGACCTGGTCGCCTACCTGCTCGATCCCGCTTCTCCGGTGAATCAGTAAGCAGCCGGCGTAACCCGCTCGCTTGCAGCGCCGCGAATTCCTCCAGCTTCTCGCAGCCGCCGCCGCGGCGGGCGCCGCTTTCCGATCGGGCGAGAGCGCGGCGCAGGCCGCCGCCGCGCTGTACGACCCGAAGCCCTTCGGCAACGTCTCGCTGCTGCACATCACCGACACGCACGCGCAGCTGCTGCCGACCTATTTCAGGGAGCCGAACGGCGCCGAGTTCCTGAAGCGCCATGCCATCGCGTCGGGCAGCCGCACGGCGTACGCCAACAGCAGCGTCGACTTCGAGAAGCTGGCGCGCCGCTACGGCGCAACCGGCGGCTTCGCGCACCTCGCCACGCTGGTGAAGCGCCTGCGCGCGGCGCGCCCCGGCGCGCTGCTGCTCGACGGCGGCGACAGCTGGCAGGGGTCGGCCACCGCGCTGTGGACGCGCGGCGCCGACATGATCGGCGCGCAGCGCCTGCTCGGCGTCGACCTGATGACCGCGCACTGGGAGTTCACCTACGGCGCCGAGCGCGTGCAGCACGCGGTCGAGCGCGAGCTGCTGCCGATGGAGTTCCTGGCGCAGAACGTGCGCACCGCCGACTTCGAGGAGCCGGTGTTCAAGCCGTACGCGCTGCGCACGGTAAACCGCGTGCGCGTCGCGGTGATCGGGCAGGCTTACCCCTACACGCCGATCGCGAACCCGCGCCATTTCGTGCCCGACTGGACCTTCGGCATCCAGGAGAAGCGCCTGCAGGGCTTCATCGACGAGGCGCGCGCCAAGGGCGCCCGGGTGGTGGTGCTGCTCTCGCACAACGGCCGCGACCTCGACCTGAAGCTGGCGGGCCGCGTGAAGGGCCTCGACGCGATCCTCGGCGGCCATACCCACGACGCACTGCCGCAGCCTGCGCGCGTCGGCGGCACGCTGGTCACCAACGCCGGCTGCAACGGCAAGTTCCTCGGCGTGCTCGACCTGCAGGTCGGCCGGCAGGGCGTGAGCGACCTTCGCTACCGATTGCTCCCCATCTTTTCCAATCTAATACCTCCGGACGCCGAGATGCAGACGTACATCTCGAAAGCCCGCGAGCCGTTCGAGGCCAAGCTGCAGGAGAAGCTCGCGGTCACCGAGGGCACCCTGTACCGCCGCGGCACCTACAACGGCACCTTCGACCAGCTGATCCTCGATGCCCTGCTGGCGCAGAAGGACGCGCAGATCGCCTTCTCGCCCGGCTTTCGCTGGGGCGGCACGCTGCTGCCCGGCGAGGCGATCACCCTCGAGCACCTGATGGACCAGACCGCGATCACCTATCCGCAGGTCACGGTGAACTCCCTGACCGGGGAGCAGATCAAAGCAGTACTCGAGGACGTCGCCGACAACCTGTTCCACGCCGACCCCTATTCCCGCCAGGGCGGCGACATGGTGCGCGTCGCCGGCATGAGCTATTCCATCGATCCGGCGGCGAAGATGGGCGCGCGCATCGCGGACCTGCGCCTCGGCGGGCAGCCGATGGCGGCGAGCGCGAGCTACAAGGTCGCCGGCTGGGCCTCCGTGCAGCCGAATGTGACCGGCGAGCCGGCGTGGGAGGTGGTGGCGCGGCACCTGCGGGCGATCAAGACCGTGCAGCCGCTCGCCGCGGGCAGGCCGCGAGTGCGCGCCGCGGGTCGTGCCGAGCGTCGCTGAGACGCGGCGGGTCATAGCGGTTTTCGCCGTCGGCAAGGCGGTAGCGGTCGGCGCGCTGCTCGCGGGAATATGGTTCAACTTCTATCCAGGGCATCCATGGAATTACCTGGTCTACACCGACGCGCAGGCAGGCAGCCTGCTCGCGTTCATCAACTGGGACGGGCAGCACTACCTGCGCCTCGCGCTCGGCGGCTATCCGGTGCCCGCCGATCCGTCGGCCGTCTTCTACCCGCTGTTCCCGGCGCTCATCGCGGCGCTCATGTGGCTCGGCCTGGGGCCGATCGCCGCCGGCCTCACGCTGGTGACGCTGTGCTCGGCTGCCGCCCTGTTCCTGCTCGAGCGGCTGCTGCCGCGCGAGGAGCGCGGGCCCTCGTCGCTGTGGCTGCTGGCGAGCTTCCCGAGCGCCTTCTACCTGAGCGTGGTCTACGCCGAGGCCCTGTTCCTCGCCGCGCTGTTCGGCCTGCTGTGGGCGCTGCGCGACGCGCGGCGCTGGCCGTGGGCGCTCGCCTGCGCGGCCGCCCTGCCGCTCACGCGCGGCCAGGGCATGTGGCTCGCCGTGCCCCTCGCGGCGGCGTGGCTGGTGCTGGCGCTGCGCGGCGGCGCCCCGGGCGTACAGGCGAATTTTGCCGCCGCGCGCGCGAGCCTCGCGGCGGCCACGCTCGGCTACGGCCTTGGCGCGGCGGCCTACTTCGCCATCTTCTGGTGGCACTTCGGCGATCCGTTAGCCGGCTTCGAGATGAACCGCGCCTTCGTGTCGAAGAACAGCCTCGCCAACCTGGTCGACCTGCCGCGCTTCATCCACCTGCTGTTCAGCCCGCCGAACCGCTTCCTGGACGCCACTCGCAGCGGCCTGGACAAGATGATGATGGCGCTGTCGCTGCTCGCGCTGGCGTTCGGCGCGGCGCGCGGCGTGCGCGATCCGTTCCTGCTCGCCGCCTGGGCCTGCTTCGCCGTGCTGCCGGCCATGATGGGGGAAGGCACCGCCTATGCCCGCTACGCGCTGCTCGCCTGGGCGTGCTTCGTGCCGTCGGTCGGCCCGACCCTCGGCCCGGTGGCGAAATACGCGATCATCGTGCCGGGGTTCGCCCTGCAGGCCTACCTGGCGTTCTCTTTCGGCGGCAACCGCTGGGTAGGGTAAATTGGGTCCACCGCCCGGTGCGCCGAGCGTTATTTGTGACATGAACGTGAAAAAACTTCTGCCGCGATTGCTGCTCCTTGCCGTCCTCGCCGCCGCGGGCGGGGGGGCCTGGTACTGGTACCAGGCGAAGAGCAACGGCGCGGAGGTGCGCTACCGTACGGCGAAGGTCGAGCGCGGCCCGATCACCGCGGTGGTGGTGGCGAGCGGCACGCTGAACGCGGTCACCACGGTGCAGGTCGGCTCGCAGATCTCCGGCCAGGTGAAGGACATCTACGCCGACTTCAACACCGCGGTGAAGAAGGACCAGGTCATCGCGCGCATCGACCCGCAGTCCTTCGAGCTGCGCGTCAACCAGGCGCGCGCCGACGTCGACGCCGCCGACAGCGCGGTGGCCGTGGCGCGCTCCGGCCAGGCGGCGGCGCAGGCCGAGGCCGGCCGCGTGCGCGTGACGCTGCTGGACGCGCAGCGCGATTTCGACCGCAAGAAGATGCTGGTGGAGAAGAACTTCATCTCCGGCGCCGAGCTCGACAAGGCGCGCGCCGTGCTCGACGGCACGCGCGAGCAGCTGAAGTCGGCGGAGGCGCAGGCCAAAGTGGGCGAGGCTCAGGTATCCAGCGCGCTTGCTGCAGTGAAGCAACGCCAGTCCTTGCTGCGCCAGGCGCAGGTCGACCTCGAGCGCACCATCATCCGCGCGCCGGTCGACGGCACCGTGATTCTGCGCAACGTCGACGCCGGCCAGACGGTGGCGGCCAGCCTGCAGGCGCCGGTGCTGTTCACCATCGCGCAGGACCTGCGCGACATGCAGGTCGAGGCGGCGATCGACGAGGCCGACGTCGGCCGCCTGAGCGTGGGCCTGGCGACGAGCTTCTCGGTCGACGCCTTCCCGCGGCGCAACTTCGCCGGCGAGATCCGCCAGATCCGCAAGTCGCCGACCAACGTGCAGAACGTGGTCAGCTACACGGTGGTGATCTCGGCCGCCAATCCCGACCTCGCGCTGCTGCCGGGCATGACCGCCAACGTGCGCGTCACCGTCGACAGCCGCGCCAGCGTGCTCAAGGTGCCGAACGCGGCGCTGCGCTTCCGCCCCGCCGGCACGCAGGACGCCAAGCCGGCGGCCGAGGCCAACCCGCAGGCGGCCGGCGGCGCCGCCATGCAGCAGTTCCGCGCCCGCATCGCCGAGGAGCTCAAGCCCGACGACAGCCAGAAGGCGAAGCTGGAGGAAATCTTCACCGAGTCGCGGCAGAAGTTCGCGCGCGTGCGCGACGTGGCCAACGAGGGCGAGCGCCGCCGCCAGGTCGAGCGCATCCGCGCCGAGACCAACGCGCGCATCGGCGAGATCCTCAAGCCCGAGCAAAAGGAGGCCTGGGAGCGGGTGCTGGCCGAGGCCGGCAGCCGCAGCCGCCCGGTCGCCGGGCGCGTCTGGTCGCTGCAGGAGGGCGAGCCGGTGGCGATCGAAGTGCGCCTCGGGCTCACCGATGGCACTTCCACCGAGGTGATGGGCGGCCTCGCCGAGGGCGCCGAGGTCATCGTCGCCGTCGGCGACGGCCGCAGCGGCGCCGCCTCGTCCACGCCGGGCGCCGGCGGCGGGCCGCGCGGCCGCCTGTTCTGATGCCCGCGCCGCTGGCGCAGCCGCTGCTGCGCACCCGGGGGCTGGTCAAGCTCTACACCATGGGCGACAGCGAGGTGCACGCCCTCGACGGCGTCAGCGTCGACATCGCCGAGGGCGAGTTCGTCGCCGTGATGGGGCCGTCGGGCTCGGGCAAGTCGACCTTCATGAACGTGCTCGGCTGCCTCGATCGGCCGACGCACGGCGAGTATTTCATCAAGGACGAGCGGGTATCCGAGCTGGCGGGCGACCGCCTGGCCGCGGTGCGCAACACGCAGATCGGCTTCGTCTTCCAGCACTTCAACCTGCTGGCGCGCACCCCGGCGCTGGAGAACGTCGAGCTGCCGCTGGTCTATGCCGGGATCGAGAGGAAGGCAAGAAAAGAGCGGGCCCTGGAAATGCTGGCCAAGGTCGGGCTGAAGGACCGCGCCCACCATCATCCGTCCCAGCTCTCGGGCGGCCAGCAGCAGCGCGTGGCGATCGCGCGCGCGCTGGTCACGCGGCCGCTGCTGATCCTCGCCGACGAGCCGACCGGCGCGCTCGACTCGCACACCAGCCTGGAGATCATGGCGCTGTTCCAGGAGCTCAACCTGCAGGGCATGACCGTGGTGGTGGTGACGCACGAGGCCGACGTGGCGCGCTTCTCGCGCCGCATCCTGCGCTTTCGCGACGGCAGGCTGGTATCGGACGAGGCCAACAAGCAGGTCGAGGCAACCGCGGAGCTCACCGTCACGTGACCCGGCAACCAGGGAACCAGATCGGATGAGCGCATTTCAGCTGCTGCGCGTGGCGCTGCGCTCGCTGGCGGTGAACAAGCTGCGCAGCGCGCTCACCATGCTGGGCATCGTCATCGGCGTCGGCGCGGTGATCGTGATGATCGCGGTCGGCTCGGGCGCGCAGCAGCGCGTCGAGGAGCAGATCCGCGCGCTCGGCTCCAACCTGCTGCTGGTGATGCCGGGCTCGACCACCGCGGGCGGCGTGCGCACGGGCTTCGGCTCGGCCTCGAGCCTCACCGAGGACGACGTCGTCGCCATCAACCGCGAGATCCCGGAGGCGCTCGCCGCGCCGGCGCTGCGCGGCAGCGCGCAGGTGATCTACGGCAACACCAACTGGTCGACGCAGGTCTTCGGCACCACGCCGGAGTACCTCGACGTGCGCCAGTGGCCGCTCGCCGCGGGGCGCAGCTTCGAGCCGGCGGAGATGGCGGGCGCCGGCAAGGTGTGCCTGATCGGCGCCACCGTGGCGCGGCAGCTGTTCGGCGGCTCCGACCCGATCGACCAGGTGATCCGCATCAAGCGCGTGCCGTTCACCGTCATCGGCGTGCTCGAGACCAAGGGCCAGAGCCTGATGGGCACCGACCAGGACGACCTGATCCTGATGCCCCTCAGCAGCGCGCGCACCCGCGTCATCGGCTCGGCCAACGCCGCCAAGCAGCGCTCGGTCGGCACGCTGTGGGTCAAGGTCGCCGACGGCCTCGACACCAAGCCGGTCGAGGAGCAGGTGCGCGCCCTGCTGCGCCAGCGCCACCGCCTGCAGGCCGGCGCCGACGACGACTTCTCGCTGCGCAACCTGCAGGAGGTGATGTCGGCGCAGGAGGCCTCCAGCCGCGTGCTCGCGCTGCTGCTCGCCGCGGTCGCCTCGGTGTCGCTGCTGGTGGGCGGCATCGGCATCATGAACATCATGCTGGTGTCGGTCACCGAGCGCACGCGCGAGATCGGCCTGCGCATGGCGGTCGGCGCGCGCACGCGCGACATCCTCGGCCAGTTCCTGGTCGAGGCGGTGACGCTGTCGCTGATCGGCGGCCTGATCGGCGTCGCGCTCGGCGTCGGCGCCGCGGTGGCGATCGCCAACGTCGCCGGCTGGCGCGTGGCGCTGTCGCCCGAGGCGGTGGCGCTGGCGGTGGCGTTCGCCTTCGCCATCGGCGTGTTCTTCGGCTTCTATCCGGCGCGCAAGGCGGCGCGCCTCAACCCGGTCGAGGCACTGCGCTTCGAGTAGTATCCGGGGCGGGGAAAACAAGAGGGGCAAGATGCCGCGCCGGCCGTACGTCGAGCTGTTCCTGATCAGCTTCCTGATCCTGTTCCTCGAGCTGGCGACGATCCGCTTCTTCGCCGCCACCGTGGTGTTCCTCACCTTCTTCACCAACATCGTGCTGCTCGCCTGCTTCCTCGGCATGAGCGTCGGGCTGCTCACCTCCGGCCGCCCGCAGAACCATGTGCGCATGGTGCTGCCGCTGCTGCTGATCTCGCTCGCCACCGCGATCCTCACCCACCTCGCCTACTGGCAGTGGGCCGCGCGCGTCTCGGTCGCGGTCGGCCAGGCGTCGCAGCAGATGATCTACTTCGGCACCGAGAACCGCCCCGCCGACCCGACCCGCTGGGTGATCCCGATCTGGCTCATCGCCGGCGCGTTCTTCGCCCTCATCGCGGCCACCTTCGTCGGGCTCGGCCAGGTGATGGGGCGCGCGTTCGAGGCAATCGAGAACCGCGTGGCGGCCTACTCGGTGGACGTGCTCGGCAGCCTCACCGGCATCGCCGCCTTCGCCGCCATGAGCTGGTTCGAGCTGCCGCCGACGGCGTGGTTCGCCCCGGCGCTGCTGCTGGTGCTGTACTTCGCCGGCTGGCGACGCCCGGTGCAGGTCGCCGCGGCGGTCGCAGCGATGCTGCTGGCGGCGATCGGCTCGCACGCGCTGCTGGTGAACGGCCCGCCGTCATGGTCGCCCTACTACAAGGTCGCCTACTCGCCGGCGCAGCGCACCATCTCCACCAACGACATCGGCCATCAGCACATCCAGAACGTGGCGCTCGAGGGTACCGCCTACCTGATGCCCTACCTGCTCAACCGCGACGCCGGCGGCGCGCCCCTCGCCGACGTCATGATCATCGGCGCGGGCAACGGCAACGACGTCTCCGCCGCGCTGCAGTCGGGGGCGACGCACGTCGACGCGGTGGAGATCGACCCGGTGATCCTCGGGCTCGGCCGCCGCATCCACCCCGAGCGGCCGTACTCCGACGCGCGCGTCGCCGTGCAGCTCGACGACGGCCGCGCTTTCGCGCGGCGCACCGAGCGCAAGTACGACCTCGCGGTCTACGCGCTGGTCGACTCGCTGGTCCTGCACTCGGGCTACTCGAGCCTGCGCCTGGAGAACTTCCTGTTCACGCGCGAGGCGTTCGAGGACATCAAGCGCACGCTCAAGCCCGACGGCCTGTTCGTGATGTACAACTACTACCGCGAGGGCTGGGTGGTCGGCCGGCTCGCCAAGACCGCCGAGCAGGTGTTCGGCGCCAAGCCGGTGGTGATCTCGCTGCCGCCGCGCGACAGCATCAGCGCCACCGACAGCCAGGCCGGCCACATCACCTTTCTCATCGCCGGCGACTCCAAGCGCCTGGAGGCGATCCGCGCGCGCTTCGCCAAGGGCGACGCCTTCTGGGCCAACCTGCTGCCGGCGGAGAGCAAGGCGATCAACGGCCTGCGCGCCAGCTCGCCCGGCAGCGACTGGTTCAGGATCACGCCCTCGCGCGTCGACCTGGAGGGCGTCGACCTGCTGCCGAGCGACGACTGGCCGCAGCTCTACCTGCGCGCGCGCGAGATCCCGTGGGCGCCGATCGGCCAGGGCATGCTGGTCATGGCGGTGCTCTCGGCGCTGATCATGCTCGCCTTCGTCCCCCTGCGGCGCGCGCGCCCCAATATGCAGATGTTCTTCCTCGGCGCCGGCTTCATGCTGCTCGAGACCAAGGGCGTGGTGCACATGGCGCTGCTGTTCGGCTCGACCTGGATCGTCAACTCGATCGTGTTCTTCGCCATCCTGGTGATGATCCTGCTTGCCAACCTTTACGTGGTGCGAATGCGACCGCAGCGCCTCGGGCGCTGGTACGCGCTATTGGTCGCGGCGCTGCTGGTGAACGCGCTGGTGCCGATGAACCTGTTCCTCTCGCTCGCGCCCGCGGCGCGCGTCGCCGCCTCGTGCCTGGTGGTGTTCCTGCCGGTATTCTTCGCCGGCGTGATCTTCGCCAGCGTGTTCCGCGACAGCCGCCAGCCGGGCATCGACTTCGGCTCCAATGTCGCCGGCATCGTGCTCGGCGGCCTGAGCGAGCAGCTGTCGCTCGTGCTGGGCTTCAACTACCTGATCCTGGTGGCGATCGCGTACTACCTGCTGTCGCTCGTGCTGCGGCCGGGTACTGCGCCGGCCGGCGCGGCACCCTAGCGCGGACATGCCCCGTGTAGCCGTGGTCCACGAGTGGCTGCTCGACTACGCGGGCAGCGAGCGCGTTCTGCGCGAGATCCTCGAAGTGCTGCCGGACGCCGACCTGTTCGCGCTGATCGACCGCCGCGACGCCGAGCTGAGGGAGGCGATACCGCATCCGACCAAGGCAACCAGCTTCCTGCAACGGTTCCCCCGCCCGCAGCGCTGGCTGCGCTTCTATGTGCCGCTGATGCCGCTCGCGATCGAGCGGCTCGACCTGTCGGACTACGACCTCGTCGTCTCGAGCAGCCACGCGGTGGCGAAGGGCGTGCGCACGCGGCCCGGGCAGCGCCACCTGAGCTACGTGCATACCCCCATGCGCTACGCCTGGGAAATGGAGGACGAGTACCTGCGCGCAGCCGGCCTTGATCGCGGCCTGCTCGGCTGGGCGGCGCGCCGCTCGCTCGCCCGCCTGCGGCGCTGGGACGCGCGCAGCGCGCGCGGCGTCACGCTGATGCTCGCCAACTCGCGCCATGTCGCCGAGCGCATCCGCCGCGTCTATGGGCGCGAGGCCGAGGTGCTGCATCCGCCGGTCGACGTTGCGGCGTTCCAGCCCGGCGCCTCGCGCGGGGACTTCTATCTCACGGTGTCGCGGCTGGAGGCGTACAAGCGCATCGACCTGCTGGTCGCGGCGTTCGCGCAGCGGCCCGACCGCCGCCTGGTCGTGGTCGGCGACGGCCCCGAGATGGGGCGCCTGCGCGCGCTGGCGCCGCCCAACGTCGAGCTGCGCGGCCGCTTGCCGGGCGCCGAGGTGCTCGCGCTCATGCAGCGCGCGCGCGCGTTTTTCTTCGCCGGCGTGGAGGATTTCGGCATCGTGATCGCCGAGGCGCAGGCCTGCGGCACGCCGGTGATCGCGCTCGGCCGCGGCGGCGCGGCCGAGATCGTGCGCGGCGAGGACGCGCCGCAGCCGACCGGCGTGCTGTTCCCCGAGCAGAACGCGGCGCAGGTGCTGGCGGCGCTCGGCCGCTTCGAGCGCGACCCGGCGCGCTTCGCGCCGCAGGCCTGCCGCGAAAACGCGCAGCGCTTCGACCGCGCCGTCTTCCGCCGCCGCTTCGGCGAGCTCGTGCGCCAGGCGCAGGCCGCATGATGCGCGACGCCCTGCTGCGCCGCCTGATGCGCGAGAACCCGTTCCAGCCCGCCACCAGCTGGTGGCGGGCGGTCGAGCTGGCGGTGGTCGTCGAGCACGGCCTGCCGGCGGGGAGCGGACTCGACCTCGGCTGCGGCGACGGCAAGCTGATGCGCATCCTGCTCGACGCCGCGGGCGCGGCGCCCGAGCTGGTCGGCGTCGACATCGACCCGCTGGAGACGGCCGACGCCGCCGCCTCGGGCGTGTACAAGCGCGTGCACACCGCCGCGGGCGGAGCGCTGCCCGAGCCCGCCGCGGCGTTCGATTTCGTGTTCTCCAACTCGGTGCTGGAGCACATCGACGACATCCACCCTGTGCTGGCCGAGGCAGCGCGCGTGCTGCGGCCCGGCGGCAGGTTCCTCGCCACCGTCCCCTCCCCCGGGTTTCACGACTGCCTCGCCGGACCGCTGCTGCCGTGGGTGTCGCGGGAGAGCTACCTGCAGATGATCGACCGGCGCTGCGCGCATCGCTACTACTGGAGCGCCGAGCAGTGGCGCGCCAGCCTCGCGCGGCATGGCATCGAGCTGACGCTCGCCCGGCCCTACCTCGACGCGAAGCAGACGCGGCGCTGGGAGACGCTGTCGCGCTTCACCGCTGGAGTGCTCTATGCGGCCGCCGGCGGCCGCATGCAGCCGATCGAGATCCAGCGCGCGCTGCGCCTGCGCCGCGGCGGCCTGCGGCTGCCGGGCTGGCTCGCCGCGCCGCTCGCGGCTGCGGCATCCGCTGGCGCGGGGAATGGAACGGGCGCAGCCGGGCCCTTCGCCTGCCTGCTGGTGGAGGGGCGGCGGCGGCCGTGAAGTTCCTGCGCTACGCCGTCATCGGCGGCCTCTGCATGCTGCTCAACCTGATCGTGCTGTGGCTGCTGACCTCGGTCCTGGGCCTGCACTACCTGCTGTCGACCATGATCTCCTTCTTCGCGCTCACGCCGGTCGGCTTCGTGCTGCAGAAGCTGGTCACCTTCCGCACGCCGCGCGAGAACGCGCCGATCGAGTGGCCGCGCTACTTTGCCACCATGGCCGCGAGCTTCGCCGCCAACCTGGCGCTGATGTACGTCCTGGTGTCCCTGCTCGGCGTCTGGTACCTGGCGGCGAGCGTCGTCGTGGCGCTGCTGCTGCTTGCGGCGAACTTCCTCGTCAACAACCACTGGAGCTTCGCGCTCCGCCGCTGAGGCATGCGAGCCAACGACCGCTGCACCCACGCAATGCTGGCGAGCTGCCTGCTGGCGGGCGTGCTTTGCACGATCGTGATCCTCGACTACTCGGGCTATCCGTTCGCGCCCTACGAGCTGTGGATTCTCGAATACCACCTGCGCAACCAGGACCTCGCCGGCAGCGCGCTGCTTGCGCTCATCGTGCTGGTCGCATGGCTTCCGGCCGGCCGGCAGAAGGCGCTCGCCTTCGTCGACGCGGTGTCGCGCCACCCGCGGCTCGTCGCCGCGGCTGCCTTCGTCGCGCTGTGCCTGGGCACGCTGTTCGTCGAGCTCGACCACCCCATCGCGCAGGACGAGTACGCGGCGCTGCTGCAGAGCCGGATCTTTGCCGCCGGCAGCCTGACGGGGCTGTTTCCGCCGGAGCTCATCGGCCGGCTGATCCCGCCCCTCTACATGAACGCCTTCGTGTATGGCTCGTTCGAGACCGGGCAGATCGCCTCGGCGTACTGGCCGGGCTTCGCGCTGCTGCTCACGCCGTTCACGCTGCTCGGCGCGTCCTGGGCGTGCAACGCCCTGCTCGCGAGCCTCGCGCTGCTGCTGATGGCGCGCATCGCCGTGCGGCTTTCCGGGGTGCCGCAGGCGGGCGGCTGGGCGATGCTGCTCGCGGCTGCCTCGCCCGCGTTCACCGGCATGGCGCTCACCTACTTCTCGATGACTGCGCACCTGCTGCTCAACCTCGCCTTCGTCTGGCTGCTGCTCGAGCTGAGCGCGCGCCGGCTGTTCCTCGCCGGCCTAGTCGGATCTTTCGCGCTGATCCTGCACAACCCGGTGCCGCACGCCCTGTTCGCGCTGCCCTGGATCGCCTGGGTCGCGTTGCAGCCCGGCGCCCGGCGCAACCTGCTCATCCTCGGCGCCGGCTACGCGCCGATCGCGCTGGGCATCGGCTTCGGCTGGGCGCTTCTGCTGAGCCACATCCAGGGCGCGGCGCTGCACGGCCTGGTGCCCAATACCGGCGAGCCGGCGGATCGCATCCTGAACTTCCTCTGGGACTGGCACGTCAAGCTGCGCACCGCGCTCGCCGGGCCCGGCGACGATGTGCTCGCCACGCGCGCCGCGGAGCTCGTGCGCCTGTGGACCTGGGCGGTCCCCGGGCTGCCGCTGCTCGCCGCGGCGGGCTGGTGGCTCGCGCGGCGCGACCCGCGCGCCCTCGTCCTCGGGCTGTCGCTGCTCGCCACCCTGGCCGGCTACCTCTTCGTCGGCTTCAACCAGGGCCACGGATGGGGCGCCCGCTACCTGCATCCCGCGTGGGGCGCGCTGCCGATCCTCGCCGCCCTCGCGCTCGTGCGCGCGGATTCCCTGGAGCGCTGCGCCCGCCTCGGCGGCTACGTCGCCTCGCTCGCCGTGCTGAGCCTGGTTTTCGCGACGGCGCTGCGCGCCGTGCAGATCAACGAGTACCTCGCCAGCCATCTCGCGCAGCGTCCGCCGGCGCCGCGCGAGGGAAAGCACGTGGTATTCATCCGCATCGAGCGCGGCAACTACACCGCGAGCCTGGTGCAGAACGATCCGTTCCTGCGCAACCGCGTCTGGTACCTGATGAGCTTCGGTGCGGACAAGAACGCGCAGCTGATGCGCGACAGGTTCCCGGGCGCGCGGCGCGAGTTCGCCGACCGGCGCGGCGAGGTCTGGCGGGTCGACTAGGCGCCGCGGCGACTCGCCCCGCCGCCTAGTCCCTCGTCATCGTCAACGGCACGCCGGCGTGCAGCGCAGGCAGGCGCCCGGCTCGAGCGCGTATACGCTGAAGCTGCGGCACCGGTACGCTTCGTGGTAGCCCTGCTCGCGCAGGCCGGCCAGTATCCGCGCTACCTCGGGCCGATCGAGCGGCCACGTGCCGAGCCTCACGTCCGCGACCACGCAGCGCACCGGTTCGCCGGAGGGAAGCTGGTGCAGGAGGTTCGGCAGGCTCACCCAGGGCCGGGCGGCGAGGTGCGGGACGAGGACATCGGTCGCGGCCATCGATGCCTGGGCGTCGACACAGGGCAGAGCGCTCTGCAGCCATTGCTTGTGCTCGTCCAGGTGGTGCAGGCGCGCCCACGTCGCCTCGCGCGGATCCAGGCAGGCGAGCGTCCAGAAGAGGAGCCACAGACCGGTGCGCTGCCAGCCGAAGCGCGCCGCGAACGCGGCCAGGCCCGCCGGCAGCGCCCAGAAGAGGGCCGATGCCGGCTCGATGCCGTAGTGATAGACGATGCTGACGCGCTGGTTGCCTTCGCTCAGGAACAGCATCAGGTAGGCAGGCAGCGCCGCGAGCGCGGCGCGCCAGGCGAACAGCGGCAGGAAGCCGAGCGGCGCGAGCGTCCAGAAGAGGAAATGCAGCCGCTCGTAGTTGAGGATCTGCGAGAAGAAAAATACCGGCTGCGTGAACGGCGCGAGCAGCACGTCGGTGACGCCGCCGCCGAAGCGCTGGTACATGCCCATGTAGGCGTAGTCGCCGTCGAAGAAGCGCGGCACGACCTTGACGTCGAAGAAGAACAGCGCGAGGCCGGCAGCCGCGAGGCCGGCGCCCGGCAAGGCCCTGCGCCATGACTGCGCGCCCTCGCTGAGCGCCCACGCGCCGCCGATGCCGACCGCCACCACGGAGGCCGATTCCTTCGCGCCAAGCGCCGCCGCGAGCGCGACCAGGCCGAGCGCCTGCACCGGGCGCCTGCTCGAGGCGAAGGCGGCGAACGCCCACAGGAACAGCGGCAGCATGAACACCTCGGGATGGAAGTCGAAGGTGTTGGCCTTCCTGAGGGGCACGTAGCACCAGTAGATCCACGGCAGCGCCGCGCCGATCCAGTGGGCGCCGAAGCGCGCGCGCGCGAGGTAGAAGAGCGCCGGCCCGCCGGCGGCGAGGCCGAAGGCCTGCGCGAAGAGAAGCGTCTCGGGCCGCGGCACCAGCGCGAAGAGCGGCGCCAGCGCCCAGAACAGCGGCGACTGGTGGTCGGAGAACAGGTTGATGCCCTCCTTCACCGACGAGACGTAGCCGTTGCCGTGGGTCAGGTTCCACATCGCGTTGGTGAAAATGCCGAGGTCGAAGCTGTGGCTGTCGAACGCGCGATGGCGCACCAGCGCCACCCAGAAGAAGAACGCGCCCGCCGCCGCCGCGGCGCCCCACAGCGTGCGCCCGGGCGCGCGCTCGAGCGCGCCGAGCCAGGCGCGCGCGATCCTCGCGCCCAGCCGCACGAAGAAGCTCGCCTGCCAGGGCTGCGTCGACCAGCGCCGCACCAGCAGCGCAACGATCGCCACCAGCGGCACCGCGCCGGTTCCGTAGGTCAGGCGCGCGACGGCGACGCCCGCGTCGACGCCGAGGTGGAACGAGAGGAACGCGACCAGGGCAAGCATCGCCGCGACGGCCCCGGCGAGCCAGAGCAGCTTCGCGCCTGCGTGCTCGAGCAGCCCTGCGGTCCCCTGCCGGCGCACGCGGACCACCGCCGCCGCCACCAAGGCCGCGGCGGCGAGCGGAATGCGCAGGTCCGACGGCTCGAGCGAGGCGTCCTTCATTTCGCTCTGCACCAGGGCGAACCAGATCTCGTCCAGCGGCAGGGGAAGCAGGACCAGCGTCGCGATGAGGATGTCGAGGAAGATCAATTCAGCGGCTCGAGTAGACCGTCATGTGGCCAGCGACGAATGCAGCCTGCCTGCGCTGCGGGTCCCATAGGGGGCCCGCGTCGCCCGCCACCACATACCAGCGGATGCCCATGGCCCGCAGGGCGGCGAGCGCGGTGGCGGCGTCGCGCTCGCCGGCGATCCGCTCGAGGCCCGCATGGCGCTCGCGCGCGGTCTCCGCGCGGCGGCCGCCGCGCGAGATCTGCCTGTAAGGCCGGCTAAGGTAGGCGGGCATGCCGGTGAGCGCTACCAGGTCCGTGGCGGTATCGGTAGTGGTCACGCCGAGTCCGGGGCTCGGCGCCGCGAACACGTCGCCCGCCTGGGCGTGCGCGCGCATGAAAGCCGCGGCCTGCGGCACGCCCGGTGTCGGCTCGACCACGTAGTACTGCCAGCCCCACTTGAAGCGCGGCTGGGAGCCGAGCTGCACCGCATGCGGCCAGATGAGCGGGAACCCGATGCCCGCTGCAAGCAGCAGGACGAGCCAGGTGCGCCGCGACGCCTCCGCGCCTGCGCTCAGCCAGCGCAGGAAGCCGACGGCGGTCCAGACAGCGAGCACCGCGTACAGCAGGATGAACGGTCGCTGATTGAGCTCCGTCGGATCGCCGTGCTCCGACACGGGCGCAAACGCCAGCAAAAGCAGGTAGCTCGCGAAGAGCACCGCGGGAACGAGATCGATGGTCTCCCGGCGGCGGTAGCGCCCGGCGAGCCAGGCGGACAACGGGTAGAGCAGGAGAAACGCGCCGAGCATGCCGACCAGCAGAAGCAGAACGCCGAAGGGCAGCGCGACGACGTTGCTATGGGCGATCAGGAACTCGCGGTACACGAACCGCGCCGCGGTGGGCTCAAAGTCGATGTGGATGTTGTCCAGCGTGCGCTCGAGCGCGGGTATCGCGTACGGCACCGTTGCATAGAACGCGAGGACGAAGGCGACAAGGCCGGACAGCGCCAGCGCGACGGACAGGAGCTTGTGGCGCCGCACCACCGGCAGCGCCAGCGCCGCGCTGGCCGCCAGGCCGGGAAACGCAAGCGCGAAAACGTGGATCCGCACCAGCGCCACGCCGAGCACCAGCGCGGCGGCCGCGACAAAAGCGGCGCGCCCCCCGCCCGCCATCCAGCGGCGCAGGAAGGCGATGGCGAGCAGGCAGAAGCCGACGGCGTACGACCCGCCGGGCAGCGCCGTGATGTTCCAGTGAAAGCCGAGCACCCCGTTCTGCAGGCCGTAGCTCGCCGCGTCCGGCACGAGCACCAGCGCGCACAGCGCGGCGACGCCGCCGGCCGGCCCGGCTAGCGTCGCGCCCAGAACGTAGGCGCCCGCGCACAGGGTGAAGAAGCCGAGCGGGAGCCACACCGCCGTGGACAGCGTGAGGCCGTTCAGGTCCAGCGGGGCCGCGAATACCGCCGGCAGCGCGTAGGAGGCGTAGTGGTACAAGGGGGTCCCGGAATCGACCAGCTCGGTCGAGCCGCGGCCCGCGGCGAGCGGATCGCCGAGCTGCGAGATGACGCCGGCGTGGAGCAGGAAATCGACGAACGCGCGCAGCGGCTCGCCGCGCTCGAAGCGGGCGGCTGCGCCGGCGATATCGCGACACCAGGTCAGCGTCGCCGCCGCGCACAGGAGCAGGCCGAACGCCTCCGCAGCGCCGAGGCGCCGCTCGGCGAAGAGCTCGCGCCGGAACCGCAGCGCGAGGCCCGCTATGGCGGCCGCCCACAGATAGAACGCGGCGGCCGCCGTCCAGCCAAGGCAGAAAGCGAGCAGCCATACGGCGATCGAGGTGGCGAAGCAGCCGAGCACCCAGGCCGCCGGCGCCGGCATGTCGGCCGCGCCCGCGGCGCGCAGCAGCAGCGAGCCCGCCAGCATCACCACGAAGACGAACGCCAGCATCGCCGCGGCCGCCGCCACGGCCGCCACCGCGCCGCTCAGCCAGAGCAGGAAGGCAAGCGCAGGCGCGACCAGAAGCGTCGCCGCGAGCACCCGGCCGCCGGGAAGAGCCATGCTGTCGGTCCCCTGTTTTTTGGTGATTGTATGCCGACGGTATACTTCGCCGAGGGAGAGCGCGATGAACCCGACGACGGATGAAGCCGCGATGACGATATCGGTCGTCGTGCCGGTCTATCGCTCCGAGGCGACGCTGCGCGAGCTGCACCGGCGCATCGTCGGCACGCTCGCGCCGCGCGGCGCCGCGTTCGAGATCCTGTTCGTCGAGGACTGCGGCGGCGACGGCTCGTGGCAGGTGATCGACGAGCTCGCGCGCGGCGACGCGCGCGTGCGGGGCCTGCGCCTGGGCCGGAATTTCGGCCAGCACAACGCGCTGCTCTGCGGCATCCGCGCCGCGCGCCACGCTATCGTGATCACCATCGACGACGACCTGCAGAACCCGCCGGAGGAGATGCCGCGCCTGCTGGCGAAGCTGGAGGAAGGCGCGGACGTGGTCTACGGCGCGCCCGGCGAGAAGCAGCACGGCCTGCTGCGCAACTGGGCCTCCAGCGTCACCCGGATCGCGCTCGCCGGGCCGATGGGCTCGACCCCGGCCCGGCACGTCAGCTCCTTCAGGGCGTTCCGCACCTACCTGCGCGATGCTTTCCGCAGCTACTCCGGCCCGTTCGTCTCCATCGACGTGCTGCTCACCTGGGGCACGGCGCGCTTCACGCACGTCGTCGTGCGCCACGACCCGCGTGCCGCGGGGGTCTCCAACTACACGCTGCGCAAGCTGATGGTCCACGCGCTCAACATGGTGACGGGCTTCACCACCCTGCCGCTGCAGCTCGCCAGCATCCTCGGCTTCGCCTTCGCGCTGTTCGGCCTCGGTATCCTGGCCTACGTGGTCATCGGCTACCTGGTGCGCGGCGGCAGCGTTCCCGGCTTCCCCTTCCTCGCCTCGGTCATCGCCATCTTCTCCGGCGTGCAGCTGTTCGCGCTGGGCATCATCGGCGAGTACCTCGCGCGCATGCATCAGCGCAGCATGGAGCGCCCCGCCTACCTCGTGCGCGAGGCCTGCGGCGCGCCGCCGGCGCCGCCGCCTTGACCGCCGCGCGCGAGCTGACCCGTTTCGGCGCGGTCGGCGTGCTCTCCAACGCGCTGCTCTACGCCCTTTACCTGGGGGCCACGGCGCTCGGCATGGGCCCCAAGAGCGCGATGACCCTCCTCTACTGTGTCGGCGTGGCGCAGACCTTCGTCCTCAACCGGCAATGGACGTTCGGCGGGCGGGGCGACATGCGCAGGGCGCTGCCGCGGTACGGGGCGGCCTACGCCGCGGGATACGCGCTGAACTTCGTGCTGCTCATGGCGTTCGTCGACGCGGCCGGCCTGCCGCACCAGGCGGTGCAGGCCGTGCTGATCGTGCTCATCGCCGCTCTGATGTTCCTGGCCCAGAAATTCTGGGTGTTCCGCGAGCCGGCGCGGCCGTGAGCATCCCCTTCAACAAGCCGTACATGACCGGCCGGGAGCTCGCCTATATCGCCGAAGCCCACGCCCGGGGCCACCTGTCCGGCGACGGCGCCTTCACGGCGCGCTGCGCAGCCTGGCTGGAGCAGCGCACCGGCTGCCGGCGGGCGCTGCTCACGCATTCGTGCACCGCGGCGCTCGAGATGGCCGCGATCCTCGCCGACATCCGGCCGGGCGACGAAGTGATCATGCCCTCCTACACCTTCGTCTCGACCGCCAACGCCTTCGTGCTGCGCGGCGGGGTGCCGGTGTTCGTCGACATCCGTCCGGACACGCTGAACATCGACGAGACGAAAATCGCCGCCGCCATCACCCAGCGCACGCGCGCCATCGTGGCGGTGCACTACAGCGGCGTGGCCTGCGAGATGGACGCGATCATGGCGCTCGCCGCCGAGCGCGGCCTGCTGGTGATCGAGGATGCCGCGCAGGGCGTCATGGCGTCCTACAAGGGCCGGCCGCTGGGCAGCATCGGCCACCTCGGCACGCTGTCCTTCCACGAGACCAAGAACATCATCAGCGGCGAAGGCGGCGCGCTGCTCGTGAACGACGCGCGTTTCGTGGAGCGCGCCGAGATCGTGCGCGAGAAAGGCACCAACCGCAGCCAGTTCTTCCGCGGCCAGGTCGACAAGTACACCTGGGTCGACATCGGCTCGTCCTACCTGCCGGGCGAGATCATCGCCGCCTTCCTCTGGGCGCAGATGGAAGAGGCCGAGGGCATCACGCGCCGGCGCCTCGACATGTGGGCCCGCTACCACGAGCGGCTGGCGCCGCTCGAGGCCGCCGGCCGCGCCCGCCGCCCGCTCGTGCCGGACGGCTGCGCGCACAACGCGCACATGTACTACCTGCTGCTCGCGGACCTCGCCGCGCGCACTGCTTTCATCGCCACCCTGGCGAGCCAGGGCGTCCATACGGTGTTCCACTACGTGCCGCTGCACAGCTCGCCCATGGGGCGCAAGCTGGGGCGCTGCGCAGGGGATCTGCGGCACACCGCGGACTTGAGCGAGCGTGTGGTCCGGCTGCCGCTGTGGCTGGGGCTCGAAGCGGAGCACGCTGCCGTGATCGACAAGATCGCGCAGGCGGCCGGCGGCACGCGGCCGTGACTGCGCGCTCGCAGCCCGCGCTTTCGGCGCTCGATACCCGGCGCTGGAAGGCCGTCACCGTGGTCGCGCGGGACGTCACCGCGGAGAGCCTTCCCGGCGTGCTCGCCTTCTGCCGCGAGCAGACGGCCGGCTTCCTGATCGCGCGCTGTGCCACCGGCGATCTGGCCGCGGCCCAGGCCATGGAGCGGGCCGGATTCCAGCTCATGGACACGCTGGTGTACTTCTCCCGCGACCTGACACGCGGGCTGCCGGAGCGCTCCAATTCCGTTGCCATACGGGACCTCGCCGCGGGCGAGGCTGCCGCGGTCCGACAGCTCGCCGCGAGGTCTTTCGCCGGCTACGCGGGTCACTACCACGCCGATGCCCGCCTCGACCGGCGGCAGTGCGACGAGGTCTACGCCGATTGGGCGGAGCGCTGTTGCTCGAAAGAGGCCGCCGACACGGTCCTCGTCGCGGCCGACGGGCACGCCATCGCGGGCTTCGTCGGCATCCGCCTTTCGACGCTCGAAGCCGAGGTTGCCCTCTTCGCCGTCGCTCCCGAAGCGCAGGGGCGCGGAATCGGGCGCGCCCTCCTGGCGGGCGCGCTGCATTGGGCGGCGGCAAAGCATGCCGCGCGGGTGGCGATCTCGACCCAGATCACCAACGTGCGGTCGCAGAGGCTTTGGACCGGCCTGGGCTTCGAGCCGTCGAGATCCTTCTACACCTTCCACAAATGGTTCTGAGCGCCGCTCAGCGGCACGGCGCCGCGGGCGCCTTACCCTGCTCCCAGTCGGCCAGCGCGCCCAGGTCGACCCGCGACCCGCTGCGGTAGCGGTTCAGGATCGCTCTGCCGCCCAGCGCCTCCAGGCGCGCGTCGAGGCCGTTGTAGTAGCGAGCCCAGCCGCCGTCCAGCGGCTCGGTGATCGCGCTCTGACCGCGGAACAGGCCAGGGCAGGACCTCTCGATGTGGTCGAACAGCGCCGACATGCGCCTCTCCGCCGGCAGCTCGGCCGGGTCGCGCGGCGCGGCGCGCAGCGCGCAGCTCGTCACCGACAGCGGCTCCTCGGCAGTGCGCCAGAGCGCGAGCGCGTTTGCCGCGCGCGACAGCGCATCGCTCTCCTCGCGCCGCCACTCTATGACGAAGCAATCCTGCCGGTCGATGCGCAGGCCCAGGCGCCGCAGCCTGGCCTCGGCGTGCTGCAGCTCGCGCCCGAGGACGCGCACCCGGCCGCGATAGCGCTCGAGCAGCGCGGCGAGGCGCGGCGCATCGGCGGCCAGGCTGAGCTGGCCGCTGACGTTGGCGAAGGCGGATCCGGCGGCGAGGAACGGCGCCACCGCCGCCATGGGCTGGGTCTCGGCGCTCAGGTACAGCGCGGGCTCGCGCAGCGCGCGCTCCGGCGGCGTGTACGGCAGCCACGCGCGGGTCCACGGCTCGGCGAGGAACCAGCGCGTGGGTGAAGCCATGGCCACGAGGATGATCTGCGCCGCCAGCAGCGCGGCGAGGGCCGCGCTCGCGGCGCGCGCGGGCAGCAGGCGCTCGACCAAGCGCGCCAGGCAGACGCCGGCGAGCAGCAGGACCAGCATGCCGTAGCGGCCGTTCGCGGAGCTCGCCAGCCAGGCGAGCGCGGCGGCGGCGAAGAAACCGAGCACGCGCCAGTCGAGTGCACGTAGCGCGCGAGCGCCCGCGGCGCGGCCGGCGGCGGCCGCGACGCCGAGCGCCGCCGCGGCCGCTGCGAGCGCCGCGAAGCGCGCGTCGGGCGCGAAGATCTCCACGTACAGGTTGCGGTCGAGCGCGGCCATGCGGAACGGGAACGCGATCCAGCCGAGCGCATCGGGCGGGCCGAAGCGCGCGCCGAGCAGGTTGAACGCAGGCGCGTCCGGCGAGCGGAACCACGCGTTCATCAGCGGGAACACCGGGTTGCCGAACTCGCGCCACAGCGTGAGCAGCCAGGGGCCGGCGAGCACGGCCACGGCCAGCGCCCCGCCAGCCGCGTAGGCCAGGCCGGCGCGCACGCGCGATGTGGAAAACGTCAATGCGAGCGGCAACGCCGCCACGGCAAATACCGCATTTGAATACTTGAGAGCCGCTGCAATCCCGAACAGCGCGCCGGCTGCCGCCGCGCGACGCAGCGGATGCGTGCCCGCGTCCATCAGCAGCAGCAAGCCCGCCAGCATCGGCGGCACCAGCAGCGGATCGAGGAACGAGCCGCCGACCGTGGTCCACCACACCGCGGTCGCGACGCCGAGCGCGGCGGCGAGGCCGGCGAAGAGCGCGCGGTCGCGCCCCGGCAGGTGCGCGAACAGCCGCCAGGCGACCAGGTAGAGCAGGCCGAAGGCGGTGCTGTGCACGGCTGCGAGCACGATCGAGGCGAGCACGCTGTGCCAGAGCGTCGCCATCAGGTAGAACGGCACGTAGCCGACCGGATTGAGGTAGCTCTGCGCGCTGGCGGCGAAGAAATCCTGCCTGACGCGGCCCTCCAGCAGCTCGAATGGCAGGTAGTAGTGGTAGTTGAGCAGATCCCAGTTCACGTCCTTGCCGGCGAGCAGGGTCCACGCCGCGCAGGCCGCTGCCGGCAGGAGGAACAGCAGTGCGAGCGCGCGGCGTCCCATGGCGCTAGCGCTTGCGCCGCCGGATGCGGTCCTGCATCGCGTCGAGGGCGCGCGTGTCGTTCGCCGCGGTGTACAGGTCGCCAAGCGGCTTCAGCGCCGGGTTGTCCGCCACCGGCCAGGCCGACAGCGCGGTATCGAGGTCGGCGATCGCGCCGGCGCGGTCGTTCAGGCCGATACGCATCAGGCCGCGCAGGTAGAAAAAGCGCGACAGGTGGAACTTCGTCGCATCCGATGGCATCTGGCTGCGCACGGTCTCCAGCAGCCCGGAAACCACCGCGGGCGGATAGCCCTCGCGGTTGGCCAGCAGGCCCTCGGCGAGGCCGAGCGCCCCGTAGTAGTCCTTTGACAGCAGCTCGAGGTGGCGCTGCGCGCGCGCGTCGGGCGAGCGCCCGCGCGGCAGGCTCTGGCCGAGCAGGATGCCGTAGCGGCGACGCAGCTCGCCCTGGAAGAAGGCGGCCCAGGCGTTGCCGTCCTGCACCGTGGCAAGCGACTCTTCGAAGAAGCGCTGCGCCTCCTCCGGGATGTCGACCGTCACCCGCGCCGGGTCGGTGGAGGATTTGTCGACCTGCACATAGAGCCAGCGGTCGAGCCGCGCATAGACGGTGTAGCTGTCCAGGGTGAATACCACCGGGCCGGTGTGGCTGTCGACCAGCTTGCGGATCCTGCCGTCGATGCCCGCCTGGTCGACGGTGCGCAGCGGGTGGAACAGGCGGTTGCCGAGCAGCAGGCCCTTCGACTGGAACAGCGTGATGTCGGGCCGCTGGCCCTCGATCATGTGGAAGTAGCCGATCGGCCCGAGGTCGGGGTCGCCTTGCACGAACACCACCGCGTCGGCCGGCAGGATTTTCAGGACCGTCTGCGCGTAGCGCGCCGCCCAGTCGTAGTCCGCCAGCAGGTTGCCGCGCGCGCCCCAGGCCAGCACCAGCGCGAGCAGCGCCGCCACGCTCCCGGTCGCGACGCGCGCGCGCAGCGCGTAGCGGCGCGCGAGCCAGGCGAAGCCGAGCGCCATCCACAGCGCGGCCACCGCGTAGGCCGGCAGCGTATAGACGTGGAACACGTGCTTCATGAGGTGGTCGTAGTCGAATCCGAGCAGCACGATGAGCAGCGCGGTCGGCCCGAGGAACGCCACCAGCAGGCCCGCCGACACGCGCCACCCCAGGGCGCGCCATTGCACGGCGCAGCCGACGGCGACCAGCGCCCCGCCGGCGAGCGCGAACTGCACCGCGAGCTGCTCGCCGACGAAGGCGAGGAACCGGACGCGGTCGAACCACGAGGCCGAGAGCCGCTCGTCGACCTCGGCGTACGAGGCGCGGCTCAGCATGTGCCAGACCTCGCGCCAGCTCTCGAGCGGCCCGAGGTAGCTGATGATCGGCTCCTGCCAGGAGCGCCAAACCATCCAGGCGTACGGCAGCAGGCCGAGCAGCAGCAGCGCCAGGTAGAGCGGCAGGCGACGCGCGATCTCGCCCAGCCGCGGCAGCAGCAGGATGGCGAAGCCTGGCGCCACCAGCAGCATCAGCGGCCAGTGGTTGGCCAGGCTCAAGCCGAACAGGAAGGCCATCCAGGGCAGCACGCGGGCGTCGTGCGCGGCGCGCAGGCCGAGGAACAGCAGGGTGAGGAAGAAGAACGCGTTGAAGGTATAGACCTCGGCGATGACCGCCTGCGACCAGAACACCGGCGTCAGGCCGAGCGCGACGGCGCCGAGGTACGCCGGCAGCCGCGCCCCGGTGAGCGCGCGCGCGCAAAGCCAGGCGGCGCCGCAGGCGAGGCCGCCGAAAAACGCGCTCACCAGATGCACGCGGTAGGCGACCGAGCCGAGCGGCAGCAGCGTGAACAGCTTGGCCACCAGGGTGAACAGCGGGAATCCCGGCGCGTGCTCGATGCCGAAGAAGTAGCTCGACAGGATGAACAGGCCGTCGTCCTCCACCGCGACGGTGCGCGGCGCGGTGAGCGCGTAGAGGATGAAAAGCGCGGCGGCTACCGCGCCCGCCCGCGCCCAGTCGGCGCCGGCGGGCCGGAATGCCGGCTCGGGGGCGAGCATCAGCGCTCTCCGCGCCGCAGGGTTTCGAGCGCCTGGAACGCCGGGTTGGCGCGCGCCGGCCATACCACGGCGGCGGCCTCCAGGTCGCGCGTCGCCCCGGCGCGATCGCCGGCTCCCAGCCGCAGCACCGCGCGCGCATAGAAGTACTTGGCGCGGTGCATCTTCATCGCCTCCGGCGGCATCAGGTCGCGCACACGGCCGAGCAGGCCTTCCACCGCGACCGGCGCGTAGCCGGCCGGGTTCGCCAGCATGCCCTCGGCGAGGCCGAGCGCGCCGTAGAAATTCTCCGACAGCGCGGCGAGCTGGCGCCGGGTGCGCTCGTCGGCCGGCTTGCGCGGATCGAGCGAGCGCGCCAGCAGGTGCGCGTAGCGCAGGCGCAGCTCGCCCTGGTGATAGGCGACCCACGCGTTCGCCGGCCGCTCGTCGCGCATCACCGCCTGCTCGAAGAAGGCGACCGCCTCCTCCGGAATATCGATCGTCAGCGCCGCCGGGTCGCGGGCCGACTTGTCGATCTCGGCGTACAGCCAGCGCTCGCGCAGCGCGTAGCCGGGCAAGGGCGTCATGGTGGTGACGACCGGCGCGCGCTCGTTCGCGATGAACGCGCTCAGAGCGGCCTTGGCTTGCGCGTCGCTCGCGCGCAGCAGGTGAAACAGGCGGTTGCCGAGGATCAGGCCGTTCGCCTGGTACAGGGTGAGGTCGGGCCGCACGCCCTCGACCAGGTGCAGGTAGGCGATCGGCGGCAGGTCGGCGTCGCCCTGCGGGAACACCACCGCGCCGCGCGGCAGCAAGCGCAGCACCGTCTGCGCGTAGCGCACCCCCCAGTCGTCGCCGGGCGAGAGGTTGCTGCGGGCGCCGACCACGCCGATCAGGCCGAGCACCGTCGCCGCCAGCGCCGCGCCGTGCGCCGGCCGCAGCGCGAAGCGCTGCGTGAGCCAGCCCAGGCCGAGCGCCATCCACAGCGCCGCGACGGCGAACGCAGGCAGCGGATAGACATGGAAGACGTAGCGCGACAGCAGGTCGTAGTCGAAGCGCAGCAGGAAGATCAGCACCACCGAGGGCATCAGGAACGCGATGCTCAGGAACGCCGCCACCCGCGCGCCGAGCGCGCGCCACTGCGCCGCGAACCCCAGGGCGGCGAGCGCGGTGCCCGCCACCGCGAGCTGGAGGGCGAGCTGCCCGCCGAAGAACTGCAGGAAGCGCAGGCGGTCGAGCCAGTCTCCGGTGGGCGACTGGTCGATGCCGGCGTAGCCGGTACGGCTGAGGAAGAACCAGATCTCGGGCAGCGTCTCGAGCGGGCCGTAGAAGCTGATCGGCAGCGCGCGCCAGGAGCGGTAGACCATCCACGCGTAGGGCGCGAGGCCGAGGATCACCAGCCACGACAGCGCACCCAGGCGCCGCACGATCTCCATGCGCAGCGGCCACAGCAGGACGGCGAACGCCGGCGCGACCAGCAGCATGAGCGGCCAGTGGTTGCTCAGGCTCAGGCCGAAGGCGAGCGCCATCCAGTAGAGATGCCCGACGTACAGATTCCCGCCGGACAGCCGCTCGCCCGCACGCAGGCCGAGCCAGGCGAGCAAGGCGAAGAAGAAGGTGTTCAGCGTGTAGACCTCGGCGATCACCGCCTGCGACCAGAACACCGGCGCGAGCCCCAGGCCGAGCGCCGCCAGGTAGGCCGGCAGCCGCCCTTCGACCAGGCAGCGCGCGCACAGCCACAGCAGGCCGCAGGTCAGGCCGCCGAACAGCGCGCTCAGCAGGTGCACACGGTAGGCGACCGAGCCGAACGGCAGCAGCGTGAACAGCTTGCCGAGCAGGGTGTGCAGCGGAAAGCCCGGCGGGTGCTCGATGCCGAGGAAATAGCTCGACAGGATGAACAGGCCGTCGTCTTCCAGGGCCACGCTGCGCGGCGAGGTCGCGGCGTACAGCACGAACAATCCCGCCGCGACGGCGGCGGCGTGCCGCCAGTCGGTGCTGCGCGCGGCGGCCTGGCTCATTCCTTCCCGGCCGTCGAGCCGCCCCACGTCACCGAGGCGGTGGTGAAGAAGTTCCAGATCGCGGCCACCGCGGCGCCCGCCGCCCCCGCCGCCCAGTACGGCGCCGCCTGCAGGTACAGCCACTCGGCGATCGCCAGGTTGATGAATGCACCGACGCCGCAGGCGGCGTAGAAGCTGAGCAGGCCGCGCCAGAGGCGGCGGCCGCGCAGCGCCTGGTCGGCGTAGGTGAAGGCGTTGTTGAGGAAGAAGTTGCTGGTCATGGCGGCCCAGGTGGCGAGCGCCTGCGCCAGCAGGAAATTGCCGCCGCTCGCGTTGAACACCGTCGACAGCACGCCGAGGTGCACGCCCAGGCCGGTCACCCCGACCGCGGCGAACAGGAAGAAGCGCGCCGGCACCAGCCGCCCGGTCAGGTGGTAGGCGATCAGCATGAAGAATTCGGCGATGACGCGCGCGCCGAGCTTGCTCTCGCCGTGCTGCCGGCTGCGCATGGTGTAGGGCAGCTCGACGACGCGCACCTCGCCGCGCGCCGCGGCGATCAGGTCGAGCAGGATCTTGAAGCCGCGGCCGTACAGCCGGCGCACCACGCGCTCGAGGAAGCCGCGGCGCACCAGGAAGAAGCCGCTCATCGGGTCGCTCAGGCCCTTCGCCAGCACGCGGCTGAGGGAGCTCGCCAGGCGGCTGATGCGCACCCGGTCGGCCGCCAGCTCGCCGGTGCTGGCGCCCTCCATGTAGCGGCTCGCCACCACCAGGTCGGCGCCCTGCGCCTTCGCCGCCGCCAGCAGCCCGGGCAGCAGCGTCTCGTCGTGCTGCAGGTCGGCGTCGATCACCGCGAGGTAAGGCGCCGAGCTGGCCAGCATCCCCTCGATGCACGCCGAGGCGAGGCCGCGCCGGCCGATGCGGTGCACCAGGCGCACGCGGCGGTCCTGCTGCGCGCGCTCGCGCACCCAGTCCTCGCTGCCGTCGAACGCGTCGTCGACCACCACTACGGCCTCCCAGTCCAGGCCGCCGAGCGCCTTCTCCAGCGCCGCGAGCAGCGGCGGGATGTTCTGCCGCTCGCGGAACGCCGGCACGACTACCGTGATCTCAGGCATGGACTACCCTTTCTCTTCGCCACAGCAATGCCGCGCCGGCGAGCCATGCCAGCCATGCCAGCGCCGAAATCACCGCGCCGATGCGGAACGCGGCCGGTGCGTACTCCAGGCGCAGGCGGTGCTTGCCGGCGCCCAGCGCCACGCCCATCAGGGCGTAGTTTGCCGGCAGCAGCTCGTATTCGCTCGCAGCCGCGCCCGGCAGGGGCCGCGCGCGCCACGACGGCGACCAGGCGTCGGTCACCAGCAGAACCGAGGGCGAAGCCACCTCGGCCTCGATCTCCAGCCAGTCGGTGCTCTCGCGCACCACGCTGGCGCGCCCCTGGCTCGCCGCCACGACCGGCGCCGGGCGGGGCTCACGCTCGAGCACGACCTGCTTGCGCGGGTCGAAGGCGGGATCGCCGAGCGCGCCCAGAACCGCCTCGCGGCCGACGCGCAGCTGATAGGAGCCGACCAGCTCCACCCGGCCGAGCGGCGGCGCCGGACGCGGCGTGATGCTCATGATGCCGTTCTCCACTTTCACCACGTAGCGCACGCGCAGCATGGCGAGGATCGGGTGCAGGCGCTCGAAGCTGGCGTATTGCGTCGCCGCCGCCGGATCGTGGCCGGTGCTCCAGTGCACCAGCTCGGCGTAGCGCCGCGCCACCGCCGGGTCGTAGCCCCAGGCGTCGCGCGCACCGACGGACACGCCGCCGTTGGGAAACCTGAGGTTGAGGATGCGGTAGTCGCCGGGACGGCTGGCGAGGAACTGGCGCAGCTGCGGAATCACGATCTGCGCGCTGTCGAAGGTCGGCCGCTGCATGCGCGCGAAGACGAACACCTCCGCCACCGCGAGCGCGCCGAGCAGCAGCGCGGCGTGCGGCGCGCGGCGCGTCCACAGCGCGAGCCCGGCTACGGCGGCGAGCGTCAGGCCGGCGAGCAGCAGGCCGAGCGCGGCGAAGGCGCCGGAGGCTGCGGCAAACGCCGGATCGGAATAGCTGGCCGCATCGTGGAAGCTGGCGCCGCTGTGCAGCATCGCCGCGGCGAGCGGTCGCCAGTCGGCGGCACGCGCCACGGCCGTGGCGGCGAGCAGCACGACTGCAAGGGCGAGCGCCGCTCGCCACGCCGGCGGCGGCACGCTGCGCTCGCGCAGGATGCGGTCCAGCCCATGGCCGGCAAGCAGCGCCAGGATCAGCGCGGCGAGAAAAATGAACTTGTTGCTGGCGCGGAAGCGGTCGTACCACGGCAGCCAGTCGTACAGCACGCCGTAGAGCGGCGTGTAGTCTCCGAGCGCGAGCAGCGCGGCGAGCGCGGCGGCCGCGAGCAGCGAGCGCTTGCCCGGCAGCGGCGCGGCGGCAATGCCGTACGCGGCGAGGGCCAGGCCGCTGACGCCGATGAACGCACACCCTTCCCACAGGTACGAGCGGCCCCAATAGGGATGGTGGAAGACATCGCCGAAGAAGCCTGGCGCAAGCAGCGTGACGAGGTTCTCCGGCGGAAAGCTGAACGAGGCGGCGAAGGCATAGGGCAGCGCCTGCCCGCGCACCGTCTCCGCGGTCGCCTGGAACGCGGCAAGCAGCTGCACCGCGGCCAGCAGCGCGCCGCCGGCGTGCAGGCTGAGCAGGCCGGCGGCCGCCGTCAGCCGGCCCTCGCACGGCCCGAGCAGGCGGCAGCCCGAGTAGGCCGCCGCGACGATCGCGGTGTAGTACACGTACTGCGGCTGGCCGGCGAGGATCTGCATCGCCACCGCCAGCATGCCGAGCAGGCACCAGGCGGCACGGCGCGAGGCGAGCCACTCGTCGATCGCCAGGAACACGAGCGGCGCCCACACCATGGCGGCGAGGTTGGTCACCGGGCCGCTCTGCACGCGCAGGAAGTGCGGCGCGCAGAACATGAACAGCGCGGCGCTGGCGAAGGCGGCGAAGGGCGCGATCCCGCGGCGCCGGGCCCAGCAGAAGGTGAAGGCGCCGAGCAGCCAGACATTGAGCGCGACGCTCCAGTTCAGGGCCTGCGCCAGCGGCAGGACCAGGAACAGGAAGTTGGGCGGATAGAGCAGCGCCGAGGACAGGCCGCCGAAGAACGGCGCGCCGCCGTAGACGGTCGGATTCCACAGCGCGAGATTGCCCTTCGCCAGCTCGCCGAAGCCGAACTCGCGCCATGGCAGCGTGTGGTGCGCCAGGTCGCTGCGCACGTCGCCCAGCACGCGCGCGTCGCCCGCCAGCAGCACGTCGCCGAACATCGCCAGCACGAGCGCGGCGAGCGCGGCGAGCCAGGGCCAGGCGCGCTCGCGCGCTTGCAGGCTCACGGCCTGGCCGACGGCGCTTCGGTGCCGTCCTTCCAGACCAGCAGGCTCAGCAGGAACGAGGCCAGCATGATCTCCATGCCGCCGACCATCAGCGCGGTGGCCGGGATCGTGTCGCGCATCACCACCCTGGGGTCGAGCGCGCCGAAGCCCGTCTCGCGCCATTGCCAGAAGGCGACCGCGCTCCAGGCCAGGCCGACGGCCGCGATCGCCAGCCCGCCGAGCAGGCCGCGCTCCAGCGTAAGCGTGCGCAGCAGCCGGTCGAGCGCCGGGCGGGGCGGCAGCAGCCCGGCGTTCTGCGCCGAGACGCGGGCAAACAGCGCGAACAGGCACAGCTGCAGCCCGAGCAGCGTGCCCGCGGAGGTGTACAGCATGCTGTGGATGTCGAGGCCGGCGCCGCCGATGTAGAGCGGCGTGAAGTACAGCGCCGCCGTCATCCCGCCGCCGAGGGCGAGCAGCGCGAGCCCCGGGTAGAGGAACAGCCAGCGCGGGCTGAACAGCAGCAGGAAGCGCAGGTGGCGCCAGCCGTCGCGCCAGCTGCGCAGGTGCGGCGGCCGGCCGCGCCCGTCGGGATGCAGCACCACCGGCACCTCGGCGATGTCCCAGCCGGCGAGCGCCGCCTTGACCACCAGCTCGCTCGCGAACTCCATCCCCGGGGTGCGCAGGTCGAGCGTGCCGACCGCGGCGCGGTCGAAGCCGCGCAGCCCGCAGTGGAAGTCGCCGACGCGCGCGCCGAAGAGTAGCCGCCCGATGAAGCTGAGCACCGGATTGCCGAGGTAGCGGTGCAGCAGCGGCATGGCGCCGGGCCGGATGCCGCCGCGGAAGCGGTTGCCCATCACCAGCGGGTGTCCCTGGCGCAGCTTCTCCACCAGGCCCTCCAGCCGGCTGAAGTCGTAGCTGTCGTCGGCGTCGGCCATGATCACGTAGCGGCCGCGCGCGGCGGCGATGCCCGCGGCGAGCGCGGCGCCGTAGCCGCGCCGCGCCGCCTCGACGACGCGCGCGCCCGCCTGCGCGGCGAGCTCGCGCGAGCCGTCGCTGGAGCCGTTGTCGGCCACCAGCACCTCCCCCGCGATGCCGCTGCCCTGCAGGAAGCCGCGCGCCTTCGCGACGCAGCCGGCGACCGTGGCCGCCTCGTTCAGGCAGGGCATGAGAATGGTCAGCTCCACCATGCGCCCCTCCGGCGCGTCCCCGGAAAAATCATGCCAAAAAAAAAGGTACCCCGAAGGGTACCTTTTTATTGAAGCTAAGCTGCTTAGTTGCCGCGGCAGGAGCCGGGCAGGTACTTGCGCTCAACCGTGGTGCCGGTGCCGCCGCAGATCCAGCCGTACAGCGACTGGCTCGCGCCGGTGGTGAACACCGCAGCCGCCGTCGCGTTCGTGAACGGGGCCAGCGTGACCAGCGAGTTGTTGACCGACGTCGAGACGTTCTGCACCGTCGCCGTGATCGCGCCGTTGGCGTCCGTGCTGATGGCGTTCACGTACTTGGTCGCCTGCGAGGCCGAAAGTTCGCAGCCCCAGCCGCCCGGTCCAGGCGCGTTCGCCGGACCCGACTGATACACCTCGGTGATCGACGTACGGCACGCGCTCATGCCCAGAATCACTTCCGACATCTTGGCGCGGATGGTGTAGTCCTGATATGCCGGCAGCGCGACGGCCGCCAGAATGCCGATGATCGCCACCACGATCATCAGTTCGATCAGGGTAAAGCCCTGTTGAATGCGTTTCACAAAGATCCCCTTTCTTAGGAGTAAAGGTCCGACTGATTATTAGACGGACGTGACTCGTATGCAGCAAATCCTATGCCACTGTACCAGGGGGGCTGGATTGTGCGTTTGGTCACCTTCTAGCCCGGTCTACCCCAGGTGCATGGCCGGTCAGCGTCAGCCCCCTGACCAATTTTGTCACCCCCCCCACCCTCCGGCCCCGTAAACCCGAGGGGGTGGCCCCCTTGCAGGCTGCCGTCCCTGCGCGCCTACCCGGCCTTCTCGCCCTTGCGCACCGGCCCGGTAACGTGGATCAACAGCTCCTGCGTCATGGTGGTGACCAGGTCCGGCTGATAGCCCGCCTCGCGCAGCCCCCAGCGCACGCGGTTGGCGAAATGCGCCTTCTGGTAGAAGTTGAGCGGTCGCCCGCTGGCGAAGGCGTCGATGCGGCGGAAGGCGGCACCGAAGTCGCGCGTCAACCGCTCGAAGGCCTTCTTGCCCACCAGCTGGCCGGCGGTGGCCGGCGGCACGCGCTCGACCAGCTCGGCGACCAGCGAGTCGGCGAACTCATCCACCTCTTTGGTGCGGAACCAGCTGCGCAGCACGGGCCGGATTATACGGGGCCGCCCGCCGCTAAAATCGAGCGCGATGCGCAAGCCGCCGCTCGAGTCCGCCGACCAGCTCATTGCGCAGGGCAATCAGGCCGAGCACGCCGGCGACCTGGGACTGGCGACCGAGCGCTACCGGGATGCGCTGCGCATCGCTCCGGGCTACGCAAGAGCGCATCTCAATCTGGGCATCGCGCTGGAAGCGATGGGCGACGCGCCTGGCGCGATCGCGTCGCACCGGGCGGCCCTCGCGAACGATGCCGCCGAGCCCTTCGCCGGCTACAACCTCGGCCGCCTGCTCTATCTGCAAGGCGACCTGGGCGAGGCCGAGCGGTGGCTGCGCGAGGCGCTGCGCATCCGGCCCGGGTTCCCGGAGGCGCACGTCGTGCTGGCGGCGCTGTTGCGGACGCAGGGAAAGGACGCGCCGGCGCGGGTCGAGCTGGAAACGGCGCTGCGGCAGCGGCCGGACTATTACGAAGCAAAGCACGCGCTCGCCGAGCTGCACGCAAGGCTGTCCAACGCGCATGCCGAGCGCGGTGACCTGGCGGGCGCGGCCCGCGAGCTCGAGGCGCTCCTGGTCCTGCGCCCCGAATGGGCTGACGCGCTCTACAACTACGGCTGCGTGCTGAAACGGCTGATGCGCAGCGCCGACGCCGAAGCGGCCTTCCGCCGCGTGCTGGCAGTCGATCCCGGCCACGGTCCTGCCTGCCGGATGCTGGGAGGCGTGCTGCGCGAGCAATGCCAGACGGACGCGGCGCTCGAGCTCTACCGCGGCGCGCGCCAGCATCGCCCAGAGGACTTCGAGCTGGCCTCGGCCGAGCTCTATACGCTGATCGGCTCCGACCGGATAACGGAGGATGCGCTGTTCGCCGCGCACGCGGCGCTCGGCGCCGCAATCGAGCGGGCCCACCCGCCGCGCTTCGAGCCCCTCGCCAATCCGCGCCAGCCGGAGCGGCGGCTGCGCATCGGCTATCTGTCCGCCGATTTCCGCTATCACGTGGTGACGCTGTTCATGCAGCCGGTGCTCGAGCGGCGCGACCGCTCGGCCTTCGAGGTGTACTGCTACTCGACTGCCGACAGCGCCGACGAGTACACGCGCAGGCTCGCCGCGCAAGCCGACGTATGGCGGGAGTGCGCCGGCGCGAGCGCGGCGCAGATCGCGGAGCGCGTCAACGCCGACCGCATCGATATCCTGGTCGACCTTGCCGGGCACTCGGGATCGCCCCAGCTGCGCGTGTTCGCGCAGCGCCCGGCCCCGGTCCAGGCCACCTGGCTCGGCTATCTCGCCACCACCGGGCTCAGCCGCATGCACTACCGCATCACGGACCCCATCGCCGACCCGCCCGGCCTGACCGAGCGCCACCACAGCGAGGTGCTGGTCAGGCTGCCGCACAGCCAGTGGTGCTACCGGCCTTTTATCCAGGCCGACGCCGCGCCCACACCGCCGTGCGAGCGCAACGGCTTCATCACCTTCGGCTCGTTCAACCAGGCGGCGAAGATCTCGCCCGGCACGCGCCGGCTTTGGGCCGAGCTCCTCGCCAGGCTGCCCGGCGCGCGGCTGCTGGTCGCAGGTATTCCCCCCGGACGAGCGCAGGACGACCTGCGGCGCGACCTCGCGCAGGCCGGCGTGACCGGGGAGAGGCTCTCCATCCGCCCGTACGTGTCGGTGCAGGACTACTTTCGCCTGTTCGACGCTGTCGACATAGCCCTGGATACGCTGCCTTACAGCGGCGGCACGACGACCTGCGACGCCCTCTGGATGGGGGTGCCGGTGATCACCCTTGCAGGAGCGCGCTCGACATCGCGCAGCGCCGCCAGCCTGCTGACTACGGTGGGTCTGCCGGAGTGGATCGCGTCGAGCGCCCAAGACTACGTCGGCAAGACTCTCGCGTTCGCCGCCGAGCGGCACCGGCTTGCCCGGCTACGCGCCTCGCTGCGCCAGCGCATGCGCGCCAGCCCCCTGATGGACGAGGCGGCCTTCGCCAGGGACCTGGAGGCGGCCTACCGGCAGATGTGGCGCGACTGGTGCGCGGAGGGCGCCCTCAAGGCCTGAAGCCCGGCAGGCGCGACTCGTCGACCGCGTCGATCTGCTCGGGGTCGAGGAACATCTCGGCGTAGCGCAGGTACACCTTGCGCTTGACGAAGATGTCGAACAGATCGGGGTCGACGTGGCCGTTGAGCTTCATGCGGCCGAGGATCTCGAGCGACTCGGACAGCGTCTTGCCCTTCTTGTAGGGCCGGTCCTTGGCGGTGAGCGCCTCGAAGATGTCGGCGATGCCCATGCAGCGCGCCTGCACCGACATCTGCTCGCGCGTCAGGCCCTTCGGGTAGCCCTTGCCGTCCATGCGCTCGTGGTGGCCGCCGGCGTACTCGGGCACCTTGGTGAGGTGCTTCGGCCACGGCAGCGCCTCGAGCATCTTGATGGTGGCGACGATGTGGTTGTTGATGATCTTGCGCTCGTCGTCGGTCAGCGTGCCGGCGCGCACCGTCAGGTTCTTCACCTCGTCGGCGGTGAGGAAGTCGGCCTCGTGCCCGGCGCTGTCGCGCCAGCGGTAGGCGGCTATGCGCTTCACCCGCGCCACGTCCTCGTCGCTCATGCGCTCGCTGCCGATGTTGGTGGTATGCAGGAAGCGCCGGTCGGCGTCGAGCGCGCGCAGGCGCTCGCGCATGTGCTTCTCCTGGTCGGCGGCCTCCATGCGCTTGCCCTGCTCCAGCAGGGAAGCCTTCAGCCTCAGGGTCTCGATCTCCACGTCGCGCTTGAGCACCTCGAAGCGGGTATCGATCAGGTGCACGCGATCGAAGATGGTCTCCAGCTTGGTCGCCTTGTCGACCACGTGCACCGGGGTGGTGACCTTGCCGCAGTCGTGCAGCAGGCCCGCGATCTTGAGCTCGTAGCGGTCCTTCTCGCTCATGGTGAAGTCGCGCAGCGGGCCCTCGCGCGTGTCGTTCACCGCCTCGGCCAGCAGCATGGTGAGCACCGGCACGCGCTGGCAGTGGCCGCCGGTATAGGGCGACTTCTCGTCGATCGCCGAGTTCATCAGGTTGATGAACGACTCGAACAGCTGCTCGAGCTGCATGATCAGCATGCGGTTGGTGAGCGCCACCGCGGCCTGCGAGGCGAGCGACTCGGCCAGGCGCTGGTCGGAGGGCGAGAACGGCACCACTGCTCCGCTGGTCGGGTCGTGCGCGTTGATCAGCTGCAGCACGCCGATGATCTCGTGGTCGTGGTTGCGCATCGGCACGGTGAGGAACGACTGCGAGCGGTAGCCGGTCTTGGCGTCGAAGGCGCGGGTGCCCGAGAAGTCGAAGCCGTCGGCG
>Ga0137436_1000026_pt1 | contig 47065 bp, 50 predicted proteins | sample EasRivERMGT119_2_FD_102328 | JGI IMG/M metagenome (GOLD analysis project Ga0137436, IMG submission 102328) | Soil microbial communities from meander-bound floodplain in the East River, Colorado, USA - East River MetaG ERMGT119_2 | ecosystem: Environmental > Terrestrial > Soil > Floodplain ...
AAGCACGCGGCGGTGGACCGGCTTCAGGCCGTCGCGCACGTCCGGCAGGGCGCGCCCGACGATCACGCTCATGGCGTAATCGAGGTAGGAGCGCCGCATCTCCTCTTCGAGGGAGATCGGCAGCGTTTCTTTGGCGAAATTTTCCATCGAAAAGGAGGCGAGAATTTTATCATGCAAGCGACGGTTTTCCCTCGAAAAAGGGCTTGTCTGGCGGGGCGCGGCCATGCTTAAATAAACCGCGTTCGTCAAGTAAAAAAAGGGGAGGACAAATGAGGATCCGATTGCTCGCCGCGGCTTCCATCGCCGCGCTGCTCACCGCTTGCGCGACCCAGGAAGCGCCGGCCCCGGCGCCCGCGCCCGCTCCGACACCCGCGCCCGCTCCGGCCGCGACGCCTGCTCCGGCGCCCGCTCCGGTCGCCAAGCCCGCGCCCGAAGCGCCCAAGAAGCCGGCGGTTGTGAACATCGCCTCGCGCGAGCTGTTCGACTTCAACAAGTCGACGCTGACGCCCGAGGCGCGCGCGCTGCTCGACAAGGAGGTCATCGCCCGGCTGAAGGACCTCGGCACCATCCGCTACATCAACGTCAACGGCCACGCCGACCGCCTGGGCACCCCGCAGTACAACCAGAAGCTGTCCGAGAAGCGCGCCGACTCGGTGCGCGCCTACCTCGTCTCCAAGGGCGTCGATGCGAAGAGCGTCGAGACCTTCGGCTTCGGCAAGACCCTGCCGGTCAAGGCCTGCCCGGACCAGAAGCAGCGCAAGGACCTGATCGAGTGCCTGGGGCCGAACCGCCGCGTCGAAGTCGAGATCCAGGGCACGCCGAGATAAGGCAAGAGTTGGCGGGCAAGGGAGAAGAGCGTTAGCGGGCACGCCGACCCGCTCCTGATCCGCGCCCGCTGGGTTGTGCCGGTCGAGCCGGCAGGGGCGGTACTCGAAGACCATGCCGTCGCGGTGCGCGACGGCAAGATCGAAGCAGTCCTGCCCGCGAGCCAGGCGGCGGCGCGCTTCGCCGCCTACGATCAGCTATACCTCGAAGACCATGTCCTGATCCCCGGGCTGGTCAACGCGCACACCCACGCCGCCATGTCGCTGATGCGCGGCCTGTCGGACGACTTGCCGCTCATGCGCTGGCTGCAGGAGCACATCTGGCCGGCCGAGGCGCAGCACGTCTCGCCGCAGTTCGTGCGCGACGGCACCCTGCTGGCCTGCGCCGAGATGCTGCGCGGTGGCATCACCTGCTTCAACGACATGTATATGTTCCCCGGCTCCGCCTTCGAGGCGGCCTCGGCCGCCGGCATGCGGGTCGCGCTCGGCCTGATCGTGATCGAGTTCCCGACCGCGTACGCGTCCGACCCGGACGACTACCTGCGCAAGGGCCTCGCCCTGCGCGACCAGCTGCGCGACCGGCCCGGCGTTTCCTTCTGCCTCGCCCCGCACGCGCCGTACACGGTATCCGATGCGACCTTCCGCAAGATCGGCACGCTCGCCGCCGAGCTGGACGTCCCGGTGCACGTGCACCTGCACGAGACCGCCGAAGAGATCGCCCGCTCGGTGGCCGAGCACGGCGTGCGCCCGCTCGAGCGCCTGCGCCGCCTGGGGCTGGTGGCGCCCAACCTGCTGGCGGTGCACGCGGTGCACCTGGAGCCCGCCGAGATCGAGCTGCTCGGCCGCCAGGGCTGCTCGGTGGCGCACTGCCCGTCGTCCAACCTCAAGCTGGCGAGCGGCCTGGCGCCGGTCGACGCCATGCTGAAGAACGGCATCAACGTCGCGCTCGGCACCGACGGCGCCGCGAGCAACAACCGGCTCGACCTGCTGCAGGAGATGCGTACCGCGGCGCTGCTCGCAAAGGCGGTCGCCCGTGACGCCGAGGCGATGCCGGCGCACGCCGCGCTGCGCGCCGCGACGCTGTCGGGCGCCGAGGCGCTCGGCCTGGGCGCGCTCACCGGCTCGATCGAGCCGGGCAAGGCCGCCGACCTGGCCGCGATCGACCTGGGCGCGCCCGAGCTCGCGCCCTGCTACGACCCGGTATCGCATCTGGTCTATGCCGCGGGCCGCGAGCACGTCAGCGACGTCTGGATCAACGGCGAAGCGCGCGTACGCGACGGCGTGCTGCTGCCCGAATCGCTGTCCGGCTTGGACACTCGCTGGCAGATGTGGCAGAATGCCCTCAAGGGTCATGCAGACTCTTGATACGAATAAGTTTTCAGACAAAAGCAGGGAGGGAAGAAATCATGACTAGAAATATTTGGCTGTGGCTGGCTGCACTCGCGTTCGCGGCCGGCTGCGCAACCCAGGAAGCTCCGGCCCCGGCGCCCGCGCCTGCTCCGACACCCGCGCCCGCTCCGGCCCAGGCCCCTGCCCCGGCCAAGCCCGCGCCGGCTCCGGAAGCCGCCAAGCCGAAGCCCGTCGCCGAGAAGATCACCTTCGCCGCCGACGTGCTGTTCGACTTCGACAAGTCGGTGATCAAGCCCGACGGCCGCTCGAAGCTCGACGACCTGGCGAACAAGGTCCGCAGCATCAACCTCGAGGTGGTGATCGCCATCGGCCACGCCGACGCGGTCGGCTCGGACGCGTACAACCAGGCGCTGTCGGTACGCCGCGCCGAAGCGGTCAAGGCCTACCTGATGTCGAAAGGCATCGAGGGCAACCGCGTGTACACCGAGGGTAAGGGCGAGAAGCAGCCGGTCGCCGACAACAAGACCGCCGCCGGCCGCGCCAAGAACCGGCGCAGCGAGATCGAGGTCATCGGCACGCGCAAGAACTGATCGCTCCGGCGATCGAAAGAAACCCCGCTGCGGCGGGGTTTTTTTTCGCCCGCGCTTTCCGATCCGAAAAATCGGGGTCAGACCCGAGTCTTTTAAAGCAAAATCCGGGTCTGACCCCACGGGTCTGACCCCATGAACGCCGACCCCGCAGAGCTGGAGAAATTCAGCCGGATGGCCCACCGCTGGTGGGACCCGGAGGGCGACTTCCGGCCGCTGCACGAGATCAACCCGCTGCGCCTGGACTGGATTGATCGACATGCCGGTCTCAAGGGCAAGTCAGTGCTCGATGTCGGGTGTGGCGGCGGCATTCTCACCGAGGCGATGGCGGCGCGCGGCGCGACGGTCAGCGGCATCGATCTCTCCGACAAGGCGCTGAAGGTGGCCGAGCTGCACCTGCACGAAAGCTCCCTGAAGGTGAAGTACGAAAAGGTGGCTGCAGAGGATTTCGCCGAGCGCCATGCCGGGGCGTTCGACGTGGTCACCTGCATGGAGCTGCTCGAGCACGTGCCGCAGCCCGCGAGCATGGTCGCGGCCTGCGCGCGCCTGGTGCGCCCCGGCGGCCAGGTGTTCTTCTCGACCATCAACCGCAACCCCAAGTCCTATCTGTTCGCGGTGATCGGCGCCGAGTACCTGCTGCGACTGCTGCCCAAGGGCACGCACGACTACGGGCGCTTCATCAAGCCCTCCGAGCTGGCGCGCTGGTGCCGCGACGCGGGCCTGCGCGCCGACGAGCTGATCGGCATGACGTACAACCCGCTCGAGCGCGTCTACCGCCTGGGCAGCGACTGCGACGTCAACTACCTGCTGCGCTGCATCCGTGATCGCTAGCAGCAGTCCGTCATGACGGCGCTACGCGCCGTACTTTTCGACCTGGACGGCACGTTCGCGGATACCGCGCCCGACCTCGCCGCCGCGGTCAATCGCATGCGCGCCGAGCAGGGGCTCGAGCCGCTGCCGCTCGCGCGGCTGCGCCCGTTCGCTTCCGCCGGCGCGCGCGGCCTGGTGCACGCAGGCTTCGGCGTCAAGCCGCAGGACTCGGAGTACGACGCGCTGCGCGAGACGTTCCTCGAGTTCTACAGCGAGCGCACCTGCGTCGAGACGCGCGTGTTCCCGGGCATCGCCGAGCTGCTGCGCGGGCTCGCCGAGCGCGGCATCGCGTGGGGGCTGGTGACCAACAAGGCGCTGCGCTTCACCGAGCGCATCGTCGCCGGGCTGAAGCTCGCCCCGGCCTGCGTGGTGGGCGGCGACTCGACGCCGCACCTCAAGCCGCACCCCGCTTCGCTGCTGCTCGCCGCGCAGCAGCTCGACCTCAAGCCGGCGGACTGCTGCTACCTCGGCGACGACCTGCGCGACATGCAGGCCGCCCGCGCCGCCGGCATGCGCCCGATCGCGGTCGAGTGGGGCTACCATCACCCCGACGCCGGCGCACCCGGTACCTGGCAGGCCGACGCGGTCATCGCGCAACCGACCGATTTGCTCCCCTTACTGGAAAGCCCATGAAAGCCGTCGCGCACACCACCAAGGAGATCGACTCCCTGGTCGATGTCGAGCTCCCCGTACCGTCGCCCTCCGGTCGCGATCTCCTCGTCCGCGTAGAGGCGGTGTCGGTGAATCCGGTCGACTACAAGACGCGAAAAACCGACACAGCCGCGCCGCGCGTGCTCGGCTGGGACGCCGCGGGCACCGTGGAGGCCGTCGGCGATCAGGTTTCGCTTTTTTCCAAGGGGGACGCCGTCTACTACGCCGGCGACATCACCCGCCCGGGCTCGAACAGCGAGTTCCAGCTGGTCGACGAGCGCATCGTCGGCCGCAAGCCGAAGACGCTCGATTTCGCGCAGGCCGCGGCGATCCCCCTCACCGCAATCACGGCGTGGGAAGGTTTTTTCGACAGATTGAAAGTAAAACCCGATCGCAGCATGCTGATCATCGGCGGCGCCGGCGGCGTCGGCTCGATCGGCATCCAGCTGGCGAAGATCGCGCAGCTCAAGGTGATCGCCACCGCGTCGCGCCCGGAGACCATCGCCTGGTGCAGGCAGCTCGGCGCCGACCACACCATCGACCACCGCCAGCCGATGCGCCCGCAGCTCGAGGCGCTCGGCCTGAAGAACGTCGACTACATCGCCAACTTCAGCGACGTCGACCAGCACTGGGCGGCGATCGGCGACCTGATCGCGCCGCAGGGGGGCATCGTGCTCATCGTCGGCAACAAGAACCCGCTGGTGGTGGACGCGGTGCGCCTGAAGAGCGCGGCGATCCACTTCGAGCTGATGTTCACCCGGCCGCGCTTCAAGACGCCCGACATGGTCGAGCAGCACAAGCTGCTGAACCAGGTCGCCGACTGGCTCGACTCGGGCAGGCTGAAGGGCACGCTCAAGCAGACCCTGGCACCGATCAACGCCGCCAACCTGCGCAAGGCGCACGCCCAGCTCGAGTCGGGCACCACCATCGGCAAGCTGGTGCTCAAAGGCTGGCGCTAGGCTGTAGTCAAGCCGCGACGCGCATCGCGGACCGGTGACAGCGTAGTCCGCGCGGAGCAGCCCGTCGCGGCCGTGCCGCCACCCGGCGCGCGTAGGGTTCCAAGCAAGAAAAGGAGCCCCTCATGAAAAGCATTCTCGACCGGTCGTTCAAGTACGTTCCCAGCCACGCGACGGACATCCGCAAGACCTTCGAGCGCGCGCAGGCCCAGCGCGAGGCCAAGGAATCCGCGAACAAGGTGCTGCAGCTGAATCCGGCGAGAAAAGGCGCGCAGACCGCCTAGTCGATCGGCCAGGGCACGGACTTCGGCAGCGTCGTCTCCCGCGGCGCGCCCACTCTCGGCCCCAACTCCAGCAACGTTTCAGTAGCCAAGGCGCGACTCGCGCAGAGGGCCGGCGACGGGGGAAGTCCTAATCCGCGCGGCACAGTCCATCCGCAGCAGTGCCGCCACCGCGGGCGGGTATGGTCTATGCAAGTAACACGCACCACCATGAAACATCTTCTCAACGTGCGCTCGCTCCTCACCCGCTACCGCGCGCGGCTGATCCACAGGCTGGTCCTCTTCCTCGCGCAGCCGGTCGGGCAATACACCACGGTGGACGCGGCCGGGCTGCACGCCCTCGCCGCGGTGCTGCAGCACGGCGACGTCGTCCTCGCCAGCGGCCGGACGCGCGCCGCGGCGCTGGTGCGGCGCTTCACCGGCTCGTGCTGGGCGCACGCGGCGATGTACGTCGGCCCGCTCGAGGAAGGCCCGGATCCGCGCTGCATCGTCGAGTCGGATATCGCCGAGGGCGTGCGCGCGGTGCCGCTGACCGAGTTTTGCGGGCAACGGGTGCTCGTGCTGCGGCCCACGGGGCTCGCGCCCGACGATCGGCAGAAGCTGGCGGACTGGATTCGCGCGCGCATCGGAAACCGGTACGACCTTGCCCATGCCTGGGCCCTCGCGAAGGCGGTGCTGCGGCTGCCGCTCCCCTTGCGCGTCCCGCCGGTGAGCGCCGACGCGACGCGGTTCATCTGCTCCAGCCTGCTCGCGCAGGCGTTCGTGCTGGTCGGCTATCCGATCCTGCCGGCGCACGTGCGGATCCGCGACGCCTCGGGGTCCGACCTGCGCTACGTCACGCCGCGCGACTTCGCAAGCGCGTCGGGCTTCGAGGAAATCGGCCGCACCTGAAGCTAGGTCGCTGCCGCCGCGAGCTTCGCGCCCTCGGCCATCGACTCGAGCTTCGCCCACATCACGGTCGGATGCACACGCCGGTGGAACGGCCCCTGCGCGAAGCCGCAGTCGGTGCTCGCCAGGACGTTCTCGGGACCGAGAATCTTCGCCAGGCGTCCGACACGCTCGGCAACCAGCTCCGGATGCTCCACAACGTTGGTTGAGTGACTAATGACTCCTGGCGCCAGCTTGCGCCCGGAGGGCAGCTTCACTTCCTTCCAGACCTGCCACTCATGCTCATGGCGGGGATTCGCACCCTCGATGAGATACAGCCCTGCCTTCACCTTCAGGATCTCGTCGACGATGCTCTTCAGCGGCACGTCGGTGGTGTGCGGGCCCGGCCAGCTTCCCCAGCACACGTGGTAGCGCACGCGGTCCTCGGGAATGCCCTCGAGCGCGTGGTTGATCAGCTCGACCTGGCGTGCGACCCAGCTCTTGTACTCGCCGAAGCTCTTCGGGGGCACCATGCGGTCGTAGGTGACGGCGAGCCGCGCATCGTCGAGCTGCACGTAGAGGCCGGCGTCGACGATCGCCTTGTACTCGGTGCGCATCGCCTCGGCGATGGCCACCAGCAGGTCTTCCTCGGACTTGTAGTGCTCGTTGACGCGGTCGGGGATCACGCTCGCCGGCGCCGCGACCGGCAGGAAGCCCTGCTTCGCGCCGGCCTGGGCGAGCGCGGCCTTGAAGTTGTCGATGTCGCGCTGCAGCTCCGCCTGCCCGGTGTACTTCACCGGCCCGGTGCACACCGCGATCCCGGCGCTCGCGTTGACCGCTGCCGGCGGCCCGTCCGCCGCGTCGAGCTCCTTGTAGAACTCCGCGAAGCGCGCCCGGTCCGCGCCACGCGCGAAACCATGCTCGCCTGGCTTTGCCGGCCTGCGGATGAAGCCGCTCATGCGGTCCAGCACATACTGCGACCAGCTGATCCCCTTGCCGAACTCGCCGTCGCTCGGAATGTCGACCCCCGCCGCCACCTGCCGCCCGACGACGGCGGCGACCGACTCGCGCAGGCACTTCGCGTAGGCGTCCGCGTCGTACGGCTCCTTGTTCTGCTTGGCGCGGATGAAGGGCAGCAGCTCCGGCGGCCGGATCAGGCTGCCGACGTGCGTGGTAAGGATCTTTTTCTCGCTTGGCATTGTCGAATCATGCACCAGTCCCAATATGGGAAAATACCCACATCACGCAAGAAACCGGGGGCGACCTGGCTTCGACGTGGACTCTGAAGCAGCGCAGGGCATGCCGAGGCCCAGTTACCTCGTAAATCCATCTGGAAACACTACAAACGCCAACGACGAGCGTTTCGCTCTAGCCGCCTAATACCGGCTAGACGCTGCACTGGTCTGCTGATGGGCCAGGCTTCCGCGGCGGGGTAACCCGCCAGGAGGTGCAGCGTCATTCACATCAGCCTCTCCTCCGGGTGTGGCCGCTTCGCCCGGGGGATCCGTCGAAGCGGCTAGCCGCGAGTCAGCCTGCCGGTGGGCGGTCTCAAGGCGAAACTCAAATCACCAGGCTAAGCATGTAGGCCTGACTGTGGATGGTTTACGGACGCGGGTTCGATCAGTACGGTCGCCTTTGCCCGAGAGGGCAAAGTGAAAACGGGGCTCACATCGGCGAACCCTGTAGCCATACCGCACGCAGAAGCGCGGATGGCCATGGCAACGCCGAGGGGTAGGAAGAGGGCCAACCTCAGGCCTGCCCTGTAGAGACTCATAGACGCGCCGAGCGGGCAACCGCCGGGCGCGCACTAGGATCCGCGCAAGCGGATAACACGCTCCGCATCCTGGCAACAGGATGAAGGCATAGTCCAGCCCGCCTCGAAAGAGGCGGAAACGGCTGTCCCGCCGCCTCCACCATTCCACGGCCGCCTTCGGGCGGCCGTTTCTTTTTGCCGGCTCGGGCGTTGAACGGACGTGGCCCGATACCGACTCGTGAACCGCCTTGCCTCCACCAACTCCCCACCATAATGCAGCCTTCGAACGCCCCGCGGCGACGGGGCGTTTCTCATAGTGAGTGTTGGGGGCATGGGCGGTGACGGATCTCAGGAACGAAAGACTGGTCGAAGACTGATGCTGCAGGCCGATGTACTCATCGTCGGTTCCGGTGCGGCTGGCATGTATGCCGCCCTAGCCGCCGCGCGAGCCGGCGCGCAGGCGCTGCTCGTCGATCGCAGCCTGATCGGGCGCGGCGGCGCGACCGTCATGGCACAGATGACGGTGGCCGTCGCGGTGGGCGAGGAGGAGCCCGACCACTGGCAGCACCACCTGGCCGATACCCTGAAGGCGGGCCGCGGCCTGTGCGATCCCGCGCTCTCGCAACTCCTGTGCGAGGAAGGTCCGGCGTGCATCCGCGAGATGGACGAATGGGGCATCGGCTGGGCGCGTCGCGACGGGCACCTCGCGCAGGTCCACGCGCCCGGGCACGACCGCAAGCGCTGCGTCTACGTGGACTTCCTGAACACCGGTCCCGCGGTCTCCAAAACGCTGCGCGCCCGCGTGCAGCGCATCGCCGCAATCCGACGCGTGGGCGACCTCGTCGTCACCGACCTTGCCCTGCGCGACGGTGTCTGCGTCGGGGCTCACGCGGTGCATGTCTCCTCGGGAGACACGGTACCCATTGCCGCGAAGGCAACCATCCTGGCGACCGGCGGGCTGACGCGACTCTATGCGCGCAACAGCGCGTCGATCAACATGGGCGGGGACGGCTACGCGCTCGCCTTGCGCGCCGGCGCCGAGCTGACGGACATGGAGTTCGTGCAGTTCTTTCCGATCGGTCATCTCGCGCCGCGCCTGGTCGGCATGGATCCGATCATGTGGGATCCGTTCCGCTACAAGCTTGGCGGACGACTGCTCAATTCCGAACGAAAGGAGTTTCTGGCCGAGGACGGCCGCTACGTCGCGTCCCGCGACGTCGCCACCTACGGGATCCTCAAGGAAGTGGCGGCGGGCCGGGGTTCCCCGCACGGCGGGGCGTGGCTCTCCTTCCAGCACTGCGGCGAAGCGGCGCTGCGCGAGGCGTTCGGCCCGGTGATCAAACGCCTCGCGGCGAACGGCATCGACCTCACCCGCCAGCCCATCGAGGTGGCGCCGATCGCGCACTACCACATGGGCGGCGTGCGGGTGGATGCGGACATGCAGACGGGCGTGCCGCAGCTCTTCGCCGCGGGCGAAGCCGTGGGCGGAGCCAACGGCGCCAATCGCCTCTCCGGAAACGCGATCACCGAAGCGTTCACCTTCGGTCGGCGCGCCGGCGAGCGGGCGGCGGCGCTGGCCGCGAAGACCGCGATGCCGTCGCTCAAACCGCGGACTTGGGTCTCTTCAAATGGAAGAAAAAGCAATCCCGCCGCCGAGATCGTGAGTCTGCAAAAGCTCATGAACGAGCACGTCGGGCCGCTGCGCACGCAATCGGGCCTGGAGCACGCGCTGGAGAAAATCCGCGCGCTCGAGCCGATGTGCGCCGAGCTGCCGGCGCCGCGCGCCGGGCTGGACGCGGAATGGATGGACTTGCACGACCTGCGCAACATGCGCCTGGTCGCCGAATGCGTCACCCGCGCGGCGCTCGAGCGCACCGAGAGCCGCGGCGCGCACCAGCGCGAGGATTTCCCCGAAACGAACGACGCGTGGCAGCGCCACCGCACCTTCCGCCTTTAAGAGCCACCCGTATGAAGGCCACCTTGAAGATCCGCCGCGGCGCCTCCTGGCAGAGCTGGGAAGTGCCATTCGAGCAGGGACAGACGGTGCTCGACGGCTTGCGCTGGATCCGCGTTCACCGCGATCCGAGTCTCGCGATCCGCTTCTCGTGCATCAACGCCAACGCCTGCAAGGAATGCATGATCCAGGTCGACGGCGAGACCGTGTATGCCTGCACCACGCGGCTCGCCGAAGGCGAGATGAGCCTCGAGCCGCTGCCGAACAAGAAGCTGATCAAGGATCTCGTTACCGAGATCGCACCGCCGGACGAGCGGCTCCAATAAGGCCCGGCTCGCGCGCTGGAGCTATCGCTTCGCGAGAAGCTTCGCCTCGTACTCCACCCATTCGTACTGCCGGCCGCCACGGCGGCGGCCGGGGATCGCGCCGGTGTGCAGCACCCGGTGACAAGGGATTGCGAAGGCGAACCAGCTGCGGGAGCAGGAACCGGCCACGGCGCGGATGGCCTTCGGCGCGCCGATGGCGGCGGCGATCCTGGAGTAGCTCGAGGTTGCGCCGAAGGGGATCGTGCGCACTTCGTTCCAGACGCGCTTCTGCAGCTCGGTGCCACGGATGTCGAGGGCCAGGGGGAACCGGCCGGCTGGCTTGCCGATGTACCGGATGGCCTGCTTGACCTCCGGCGCGCAGCTCTTCTCGTCGTGGATCAGCGCGGCCTTGGGAAACCGGGCGCGGAGATCGTTCACCAGTCGCGCCTGCCCGTCGCGCACCATGATCGTCACGATGCCCCGGTCGCTCGAGGCGACCAGGACGCGCCCGAGCGCGCACTTGCCAGTCCCATAGCGGATTTCCTCCGGCGGCCGGCGGCTGAGGGGACCGTCCCTGAACATGCGGGGCAACTTGCGCATCTACTTGCCGGCGATCGTTCGCGCGACGCGCTCCTCGAAGAGGCCCGCCTGCTGCGCCCGCGCGATGGTGATCGCCTCATCCAGCGAGGCCCGCACCTCGGCCGGCGGCGCGCCTTCGGCGCGCAGGACCAGCGCCTTCAGACGGCAGAGCTCCGGAGCGTAGTACTGCTCGCCGTGGTTCGTGCGGTGCGCCAATGCGGCATCCAGATGGCCGCGCGCTTCGGCAACGCGGCCGGTCGCGAGGCAGCTCTCCGCGAGGTTGGCAAGCACGCGGCTGCTGTGCGTGCGCGCGCCGGTTGCATGCAGCCGCGCGAGCGCCTGCCGCATGAGCTCGATGCCACCCTCCCGGTCGCCGTTCTGGAAGGCGACCCAGCCGCGGATCTCGTGGGCGAAGGCGATCCACTGCGCGAAGTTGTACTGCTCCGAGAGCGCCTGGACTTCGCGGGCGACGGCATCCGCGCGCCGCACGTCGCGCTGGAAGAGGTCGACCAGCCCGACGGTGACCAGCGCGAAGGCGAGGCCGTGAGGGTCGCGCCGCCGCCGCGCGTGCGCCACGCCTTCGTCGGAGAGCCGCACGGCTTCGTCGGCATGGCCCATGAAGGCCCTCGGCCAGGCGGCGAAAACGCGGCACACCATTCCGGCCTGCTCGCCGAAGCGCGCGAATTCCTCATCCGTCGCCCGGTCCGCCAGCCCTGCCCCACGCTCGAGGAGGCGTGCGGCCTCGGCATGCTCGCCGACGTAGATCAGGCTGCTGCCGAGCGCGCGGTGAGCGAGCGCGAGCTCGACAGGGCGCCGCGTTGCACGCGCCTCCACCATGAGCTCGCGCGCATGGCAGAGGGCTACCGGCGCCGGATTGCGCATCAGGCTGTTGTTCCACACGATGCGGTGCGCGGCGAAATGGCCGCGCCGATCGCCCAGCGCGACGCATGCTGCAAGCGCCTGCCGCGCGCACGCTTCGACCCGCTCGGAGCCCATGCCGTGCGCGGCGATGAGCGACGCGCACAGCGCAAGACGCAGTTCGACCTCCAGCTCGTCGCGCGCCCGGCCGGGCCGCATTGGAGCTGCGGGGCTCGCGAGCAGCACCAGCGCATGCTCGAAGTGCGCAGCGGCTTCGCGCACCGCGTGGCGGCGCTGCGCGGCATCGCCCGCACGGCGCAGCCAGGCCACGGCGTTCGCCAGGTCCCGTGCGCGCTCGAAGTGCATGGCGACCTGTCCCGCGACTTCGTCGGCGCGGCTGCGAAAAGCCGCCGCCAGCCGCTGGGCGATGCGAGCGTGGATCTGCGCGCCGCGCGCCGCGGACAGCTTCGCGGCAAGCGCTTCGCGGTACAAGGCGTGCGCAAAGCTGAAACGGGTCGCCGGCGTGCCGTCGGGCCATTCCGCGCGGCCCGCCTCGACGATCAGAGCGTGGTCGCGAGCGATCTCCCCGCAGGCTTCCTCCACTTCGGCGAGCGGCCGCTCCAGGGCCGCGGCGAGCACTGCGGAGTCGAAGTGCAGGCCGGCCAGGCTTGCCGCCTCGAGCAGGCGCAGCGCCGGCGCGGACAGGCGGTCGATCTGCCGGTCGATGACCTGGCGGAGAAACTCGGGAATGTCCAGGTCCTTGCCTGTCGCCCGCTGCGCCACCGACCAGTCGGTCCCATCGCGACGCAGAAAGCCCCGCTCCACCAGTTCTGCGAGGACGCCCACCATGAACAGCGGACTGCCCTCGGTCCGCTCGTGCACCTCGCGCGCAAGCCGCGAAAGGCGTTCGCTCTCGCCAGCGCGCGGCGGAAAGCGCGCCACGACGTAGTCCGCCACCGCGCCGGCGCCGAGCGGGCCGAGCGCGAGCGTGCGGCAGCGGCCCTGGCGCGCGAGCTCGTCACGCAACGTATGGAGCGGGTGGCGCTCCGCGCGCGCCTCAGCCGGCCGGTACGTGCCGAGCACCAGCACGCGCGCAGCTTCGGGGCGGCGAGCGAAGGCGGCCAGCCAGTCGATAGTCGCCGCGTCCGCCCAGTGCAGGTCTTCCAGCCACAGCGCCACGGGGGCATCGGCGGCCGCGGCCTCGAGCGCATCGGTGAGCTCGCGCTGCATCCGCTCGGGCGTCGCTCCGGCGATGCGGCGCTGCACCGCGCGCAGGCGCGATGGCGAAACGAGCGACGGCATCTGCGCGAGCCAGAGCGGCGCGTGGCGCTCCAGCGCCTTGAGGAGCGCGCCGCCGTCGCGCGCGCGGCAGCCGCGCGCAAGCGCGTCGAGGATCGGGTGATAGGCCTCGCTCGTCCCGTAGTGCTCCGCCGATTGGCCCCACGCGAGCCGCAGCGGCGCCTGCACGGCCGCATGCGAGAAGAAGGCGCGCACCAGCGTGGTCTTGCCGATGCCGGGCTCGCCGGCGACGAGGGCCACCTGCCGCGTTCCCGCGCGCGCCGCATCAAGCGCCGCGTCGAGCTCGGCCAGCTCGCGCTGGCGCCCAACGATGAGCGCGCCGTCCGCTCCGGTGAATCCCGGAAGCTCCGCCGGTGGCGCGATGGCGTCGGGCTCGCCGATGAACCGGTAGCCGCGGCGATGGAGCGTCTCGATGTAGCGCGGGCTGCCCGCCTTGTCGCGCAGCGCACGGCGCAGCTCCTGCACGCAGGTCGCGAGAGCGGTATCGCCGACCACGGCACCGCGCCATACCGCGCGGAAAAGCTCCTCCTTGCCTACTACGCGTCCCCGCTCCGCCGCCAGGAAGGAGAGCAGCGAGAGGGCCTTCGGCGTAAGGCGCACCGCGCGCTTGCCGCGCGCCAGGCCGGTGCGCGGATCCAAACGGAATGGCCCGAAGGTAATCGCCTGATCCAGCATGCAAATCCTCGCCGCAAGCCTAGCATGCGCGTCCCCGCAATTCGCCCATGATTTGCCCATGACTTGGTCTGGGGCGGTTGTTATGGTCAACGCACCTCTCTCAACCTGGAGCGAATGATGCAAAACAACTGGCGTGTGCTTCTCTTCCCCATGGCGCTCGCAGCAGTTGCCGAAAACAGCGCTGCGCAGGCCCTGTCGGAAAGCGAAGCGAAGATGTTTTCCGCCGGCGCCGGTTACGAGCGCTTCATGGGCCGCTGGAGCCGGCTGCTCGCGACCGAGCTGGTCGCCTTCGCCGGCGTGAAGGACGGCGAGCGGGTGCTCGACGTCGGCACCGGCACCGGCGCCCTCGCCACCGCGCTCCTGAACTCCGGCCGCGGCCTGCAGGTGACGGGCATCGACCCCTCGGCGGGCTTCATCGCGTACGCGCAGAAAGACATCGGATCGCGCGCGCGCCTCGAAGTCGGCGATGCGCAGGCGCTCAAGTTCACGGACGCCTCGTTCGACGCCGCCATGGCCCTGCTGGTGATGAATTTCGTTCCCGACGCCGGCAAGGCGGCGCTCGAGATGCGGCGAGTGACCCGACCCGGCGGCACGGTAAGCGCTTGCGTCTGGGACTACGACGCCGGCATGCAGATGCTGCGCTACTTCTGGGACGAGGTGATCGCGCTCGACCCCGCCATGGAGGCCAAGGACGAGCGGCACATGAAGCTCTCGCGCCAGGGGCAGCTCGGCGACCTGTGGCGAAAGGCCGGGCTCGTGAACGTGGAAGAAAAGCCGCTGACCATCGATCAGCGCTACTCCTCGTTCCACGATTACTGGGAGTCGTTCCTCAAGGGCGCCGGCCCGGGCGGCGCCTACGTCGTCTCACTGCCGGAGCCTAAGCGCCAGCAGCTCGAGCAACGCATGCGCGCGCGCCTGCTGACGAACGGCCAGGACGCACCGTTCACGCTCAAAGCGCGCGCCTGGTGCGTGAAGGGCCAGCCGTCGGCGATGTAGCCAAGACCGTGTCTGGAGCTGACTAGGCTAGACGCCTTCAACGATGCGCAGGTCCCGCTCCGCGCCATCGCCCAGCGCGCGCAACGCTTCCTTATAGTCCGGAGTGTATTTCTCCAGGTTCTTGGTCGAACGATGGCAGATCACCCAGTACGCTTTGGGCATGTGATCGCTATTCGACCTTCACGTTGAGGTCGCGCACGATCTTGCCCCAGTACTCGTAGTCGCCCGCGAGCTCCTTGGCGAGGTAATCGGCCGAAGTGCCCGTGGGCGTGAGGCCGAAGGAGCGCAGCCGCTCCTGGAAATCCTGAGTCTTCACGATCTTCACGATCTCGGTGTTGAGCCGCGCGATGATCGCGTCCGGCGTGCCGGCCGGCGCGAACACGGCGTGCCACGAGTTGCCGGTCTTGCCGTTCGGGTCGAGGTCGGAGCGGAACTCGGTCAGGGTCGGCAGGTCCGGCAGCGCCGGGATGCGCTCGGGGCCCGAGGTGGCGATCGCCTTGATCTTGCCCGACTTGATGTTCGGGATCGCGGTCGTCGAGGCTTCGAGGAACAGGTCGACCACGCCGGCGATGACGTCCGGTCCCGGCACGCCCTTGTACGGCACATGGTTCAGCTGGATGCCGAGCCGGTTGGCGACCGTTTCCATGCCGACATGCGGATGCGATCCGATGCCGTTCGACGCATAGTTGAGCTTGCCGGGATTCTTCTTCGCGTACTCGACCAGCCCCTTCATGTCGCTGAACGGCATCTTGGTCGAGGCAACGATGATGTGCGGGACCTGCAGAATTTCCACAACCGGCTTGAAGTCCTTCAGCGGATTGAACTTGGTGCTCGGATAGACGTGCGGCACGATCGCCATCACGCCTTTCACGGTGAACAGCAGGTTGTAGCCGTCGGGCGGCAAGCCGGCCGCCACCTCGGCGCCGAGCATGCCGCCGGCTCCCGGGCGGTTGTCGATGATCACCGGCTTGCCGAGCGCCTGCCCGAGCCGTTCGGCGACCAGGCGCGCAACGACGTCGGGCGATACGCCTGCGGCGTAGGGCAGGATGATGCGGATCAGGCGGTCGGGATAGGCGCCCTGCCCCCAGGCAGCGTTCGACAGCGGAGCGGCGGCAAGCGCGGCGGTGAAGAGCAATGCAGCTCTGCGGTTCATCTGACCTCCTCTAGGATCGGGCGACCCTATGATCCACCTGATAGGCCCGCCCGTGAGGAAGCAGTTTCGCTAGTCCGGCGTTGCCCTAGGTCGTGGTCAGGATGTCTTTGCTGCTGGTAACGAGGACACAGGTGCAGCCGGTCTCGCTCCATACGCGCCGGTCGGCCGTACCGGGCTCCGCACGGTTGTAGTCGCCGGGAACCAGCCTGCGCTCGTCTATCCAGAGCTCGCCGGCCAGTAGATGCAACTCCTCGACGCCGGCATGGGTGTGCGCCGGGTACTCGCCTCCCGGCACGAGCCGCACGAGCATGCTTACGGCGTGCTGCTGAGTGTCGGTCGCCAGCAGCTTGCAGGAGATTCCGGGCGCGACGTCGTCCCATTGCGGCTGTGCCCAGCTCGGCTTTTCCGGCAGTCTCGCCCGGTCGCCCGTTTGCGTCGCGATCTGCTGCGCGAGGCGACTCTGCAGCGACGCCGCCGGGCGCAGGATATCCGTCGGCCACGCGATGAATGCGTCGACCACGGGGCGCAGCGTCTCCAGCTCCCGCCGGCATCGCCAGCAATTGGAAAGGTGAGCCTCGAGCGCGCTCACCTCTGCCGGCGCAAGGGCGCGCACGGCGTACACGCAAGTCAGCTCGGCCTGCTCGCAGAGATTCCCATCGATCGCCGGGCCCAGGGCCAGGGCCTGCTGCAGCTTGTGGAGCGCGGCGCGAATGCGTGGCCGGATTGCTCCGCGCGGCTGGTTCAGCAGGGCAGCGACCTGCACATGCGTCAGTTCGCCGAAGAACGCGGCCTCGAGCGCCTGGCGCTCGCTCGCAGTGAGCGCGGCCAGGGCGGTCGCCAGCGTCTGGCTCTGCTCCTTAAGCCTGAGGACGTCGCGATAGTCGGGCGCGTCTATCGTCAGTAACGCGGCGTCCTGGCTGGCGCGGGCCGCCTTGTTCCGCTCCTGCGAGCGCAGGTGCTCGATGGCCTTGGAACGCGCGAGGTTCATGATCCACCCGAGCACTGTTCCGCTCGCCGGGTCATGGCGGGACGCGAGCCGCCACAAGTCGTGGAACACGTCCAGCGTCAGTCGTTCAGCGGCCTCCCGGTTGCTGGTGAGCCGCATGATCAGCGTAAAGACCAGGCGATGCGTGCGCTCGTACAGGGCCTGCAGCGCCAGCGGATCGCCCGCGGCGACGAATCGGACCAGCCCGACCCAGTCCTTCTCCGCTACAAGAGGCTGCGACGGCCGGGCATAGAGGACCTCGCCCAGCGTGCCGCGAGAGCCCTCGGACGCGCTGTTTCCTCGATGGGGCTCCGTTTCCACGGCGGGCATTCTGCCATGGCGGCCGGCGTGTCGATACCGCGGCGCCGCTAAAAGGGGGCGGGCTGCCGGGCCAGCCCGACGGCTCTGTTAGCTGCGCGAGGCGATGGCCGCGCCCTCGACCAGCGACTTCAGCTTCGCCCACGCGATCTGCGGATGCGAGCGGCCGCCGAAACCGCAGTCCGCGCCCGCCATGACGTTCTCGCGGCCCACGCGCTTGGCAAAGTTTCCAATGCGATGCGCGACGAGCTCCGGGTGCTCGACCACATCCGTGGAGTGCGTGACGACGCCGGGGATGATGACTTTCCCGGCCGGCAGCTTGACCTCGTCCCAGACCACGAACTCGTGCTCGTGGCGCGCGTTCGCAGCCTCGAACAGATAGGCCCCCGCCTTCACCCGCAGCATGATCTGGACCATGTGGCGCATTTCAATGTCGAAGGCGTGCGGGCCGTGCCAGCTCCCCCAGCACAGGTGATAGCGGACGCGTTCTTGCGGAATGTTGCGCAGCGCATGGTTGAGCGCTTCGACGCGAAGCAGGCAGCGCTTCTGGAACGCTTCCATTCCCATCTGCATCCCGATGCGGTCCCACAACGCGGGCAGCCACGCATCGTCCACCTGCAGGATCAGCCCGGATGCCGCGATGAGCTCGTACTCCGTGCGCAGCGCCTCGGCGAAGGCAAAGAGAAATTCCTCGTCGGACTTGTAGTGCTCGTTGCGCCAGTACGGCTCCAGGCTGGAAGGCGCCGTGGCGGTGAGGAAGCCGCGTTCGCCGCCCTTCAGATTCCTCTTCAGCAGGTCGATCTCGCGCTGCGCCGCCGCCTGGCCCTTGTACGCAATGGCGCCGGTGCATACCCAATGCTGGCGCTTGGGCTTGATGTCTTCCGAGGCGGAGTAGAACAACGTGCCCTTGGCCGTCGCATACTTGTAGAAGTCGGCGAAAGCCTCCCGATCCTTGCCCTGCAGGATGACGGGCGTTCCTTTCGGCTCGCCGGCCTGGAAGCCGGTGAAGCGGTCATCCACGTACGACAGCCAGTCGCCGCCCTTCGAGTATTCGCCTTCGTTGATGATGTCGAGGCCGGTCTCGCGCTGCCGCGCCAGAACCTGCGCCACGCCTGCGGCCACCTTGCTTTCGTAGTCGCTGGCCGACGGGTCGAAGCTGGATAGCCCGGGCAGGCTGCCGACATGCGTGGTCAGGATCCGCTTCGCCATGCGAGGCGAAGCTTACAGCGCCCGGCTAGGCGGGTAGCCTGGGCCGTGGAGGGCTTGCGGACACGGGTTCTTCGGGCGGCGGCCAGGCCGCCTCCACCCCGAGCGGGACGTCGCGGTAGCGCTCGCCTGCTTCCTGCGGCTCGGCACCTTCGGGATAGTAGGTCTCGAACACGACTGCATCGCCTCGGTCACGATTCTCGCGCGGCGCGCGGGCCCTGCCCATAACCCATCGGTGCTATTGGGCGGGACCGGCTATCGCTTCTGCGCGCCGGCGGGCGGAGGCGGCGCGCCGGAGTCGCCCGGGCCGAGCACGGTCCTGACCGCCTTCATCACCACGTCGATCTGGAAGGGCTTGGTGACGTAGCCGTCGGCGCCGCCGTGGATGCCCTTGAGGACCGCGCCGCGCGTCGCCTCGCCGGTCAGCATGACGACCGGCACGGTCTTGAGGAGCGGATGCTGGCGGATGCGGCCAAGAACGTCGAAGCCGTCGAGGTCGGGCAGCTGCACGTCGAGCAGCACCAGGTCCGGCGCGGACGGGCGCCGGAACGCGGCGGCGACTTCGGCGCGGTTGGCTGCCGCGATCGTGTCGATGCCCTCGAGCTTGAGGTAGGTCCTGAGGAGCTTGGCGAGGTCCGGATCGTCCTCGATCAGCACCGCGACCGGCCTGGCGCCGGCCGGCCTGCTGCGCGCGCCTTCCGCGCGCCGCGCGATGCTCACGAAGTAGCCGGTGTCCTTCAGGGAGGACACGCCCGCCGCCAGCTCGCCCGATCCCAGCAGCTCCGCGGCGAACGCCGCATCCGGAGAAGTGACGGTGAAGAAGTCGCCCGGATCGATGGCGCCGAAGGCGAGCTCGGAATCGCCCTTGGCGACCAGGCCGCCGGCGAGCAGCTCCGCCAGCGTGGCGCGCACCGCCTCGGGCGGCATGCCGGTCGCAGAGCGCGCGATCTGCGCGACGCTCGCCTTGCCGTCGATCAGCACCAGCAGCTTGAGCGCGTCGCGCGCCAGCCCGGTCTCCGACTCGCGCAGCTCCGTGCGGCCGAGCGCGGTGAGCGAGAGGACGTCGCGCTCTTCGAATTGCGCGGCCGGAGGGCTGGCGGCTGGCATGTTTGGCGATCCTACGCGCGCTATGGCGCTGCTGCTTGACTTGACCCTGACAGTCTAGCGGCGGCCGCCCTTCACGAATTCCATCGAGGTCTTGAAGAGCTCGAGATCCTTCTCGTAGTCGGCGGCGTCGGCGCAGTTGATCTGGATCCACTCCCGGGTGGCGCCGGCGCTGAGGCCGCCGGGCTGGAACTGACTTACGTCGCTGCGCGAGAACTGCAGGTTGGTCACCGTGGCGGCGGGAAGGCGCAGCCCGAGCCCTTTTTCGCTGATGCAGGCGAACATCCGGTCGCTGACGAAGTAGGCGTCGAGGTTGTTCAGCTTCTTGGATACGACGCCCGGCAGCTTCAGGAGGATGGCGTCGATCTGGGATTTGCGGGTCGTGTCGGTCATTTGCTCTCTACGGCTTGATGAACTTGAGGACGAATTCGTCTTTCGGCATGGGCGGCTCGGGGGTGTTCCTGTCCCGCGGATCGGCGGGGTTGCGCAGGAAGCTTCCTTCCTCTGCCAGCCGAAAGCCCGCAGCTTCGATTTCCCGGCGGACGAATGCCTCTTCGACGCGATGCAGGGTACCGGATTCCGAGATGCCGGTGCCGGGGCGGCCCGAGTGATCGGCGACTACGTAGATGCCGCCTGGCCTGAGGGCGGCGAAGATGGCGCGGTTCATGCGGGCACGGTCGACGTTGAGGTAGCCGAGGTCGTGGTAGTTGAACATGAAGGTGACGAGGTCCAGCGAGCCGGAAAGCCCGGGCGGGGCCGGATCTTCGAAAGGGCGAACGACGGCCACGAAGTTGCCGGCCGCGGGGTTCTTCGCGCGCTCGGCCAGGCGCTGCGCGCTGGTGAGGCGCGGCGCGGCGGCGGCGGGAGCGGCGTCTCCTCCCTCTGCGGCGGCGGGCTTGGCGCGGTTGGGGTCGGGCGGCGCGCTCTGGCCGTAGACCTTTCCGGTCGGGCCGACGGCGCGTGCGACGAGCTCGGTCGTGTAGCCGCCGCCGGCGCTCACATCGAGCGCGGTCATGCCGGGACGCACGCCGATGAAAGCGAGCATCGGCTCCGGTTTGCGGCGAATGTCGTTGCTGCGGTCCGCCGCGCTGCGGTCCGGGCTGGCGACGATTTCCGCGATGCGCTCGCGGCTGATCGGGCCTGAAGCAGGAATCGTGGACTGGCAGGCCGCCAGGACGGCGGCGGCGAGGACGAGCGAGCGGCGAACGGTCATGTAGGATGCCATTCTGCCTTTTCCGGGAGGAAAGATGAGGACGCTGATCGCAGGATTCGCACTTGCGGTGCTTGGCGTTTCGCCGGCGCTCGCGCAGACCTATCCCGGCAAGCCGGTCCGCATCCTCATCGCGCAGGCGCCGGGGAGCGCGACGGACGTGATCAGCCGCGTGGTCGGCAACCAGCTGTCGACGGCCCTCGGGCAGCCGGTGGTGATCGAGGCGCGGCCGGGGGCCGGCGGCGCGGTGGGCACGGCGGAGGCGGCGAGGTCGACGCCGGACGGCTATACGCTGTTCATGGCCAACAACTCCACCCACGGCTCGAACCCGGCGGTCTACGCCAAGCTGCCCTACGACGCGGTCAATGATTTCGCGCCGATCTCGTTCGTGGCGTCGGTGCCGTACGTGCTGGTGGTCGAGCCGGCGCTGCCGGTCAAGTCGGTGCGGGAGCTGATCGCCCTGGCCAAGTCGCGGCCCGGCAAGATGAACTACGCCTCGGCGGGCAACGGCAGCACGCACCAGTTCTGCGCCGAGCTGCTCAAGTCCACCGCGGGCATCGACGTGACCCACATCCCGTACAAGGGCTCGCCGCCGGGGGTCGCGGCGGTGCTGGCGGGCGAAGTGTCGCTGATGTTCGCCAACCTCACCGACGTCGGTGCGCAGATCCGCAGCGGGCGGGTCAAGGCGCTCGCCGTGACCACGCTCAAGCGGGCGGAGCTGCTGCCCGACGTGCCGACGATGGTCGAGGCCGGGGTGCCGGATTTCGAGATCACCTCCTGGTTCGGGCTGCTGGCCCCCGCCGGGACGCCGGCGCCGGTCGTCGCCCGGCTCAACGCCGAGATGGTCAGGGTGCTGGCCCGGGAGGACGTGAGGTCCACCCTCGGCGCCCAGGGGCTGAACGTGGCCTCCAGCACGCCGGAGCAGTTCGCGGCCCACATCCGCAGCGAAATCGCACGCTTTTCGCGCATCGCCAAGGCCGCCGGCATAAAAGCCGAGTAGCGGGTTTCGCCAGCTCTCCTCGCCAGATGATCGTCCTCAGCTCCCTCGCCCTCAAGGGCGTGCTCGAGAGATTGCGCCCCGACTTCGAGCGTGCAGTGGGGACGCTTGACCTGCGCTTCGACGCGACCCGGGCGATCCTGCAGAAAATTTCCGCTGGCGACCACGCCGACCTCCTGGTCCTCACCGCGCAAGCCATGGAGCAGCTGCGCAAGGCCGGCCGCGTGACGCAGGTGCGCGCGCTCGGCAGCTCGGGCGTCGGCATCGCGGTCATGAGCGGCGCACCGCGGCCGGCGATCGGCACGGTCGAGGAGCTGGTGCGCTCGCTGCTGGCGGCGCGCTCGGTCGCGCACTCGAAAGTCGGCGCCAGCGGCCTCTACTTCTCCGAGGTTCTCGAGCGCCTCGGCATCGCCGCCAGCCTGAAGAAGCGCGTGATCGTGGAGAAAGGCCCGGTCGGCGTAGCGGTCGCCTCCGGCGAAGCGGAGATCGGCGTGCAGCAGCTGTGCGAGCTGGCGCCGGTGCCGGGAATCGACATCGTCGGGCCGCTGCCCGCGCCGCTCCAGGTGCTGACCCATTTCGCGGCCGGGATTCCCGCGGACTCGGCCGAACCTGACGCTGCGATGGCGCTGGTGGAGCTGCTGCGCTCGGACGCCGCGCGCGCGGGCATGATCGAAGGCGGCATGCAGCCGGCGACGTAGGAAATATTCCTTCCCGGCGCGCGCCAAATATTTACGCGCCAACTAGTTCCTCCCGCGCCGCCGGCGAGCAGTAGCCCGCCGCTCATCGGATTGCCCCCGGATGTGTGGCAAATGCAATCCCCCCTGTGCCCGCGGACGCTGCATCGTAGTCGCCTATGCAAGGCTATTCGGCAAAGCTTGGGGCAATTCTGGCGCTGGGCGTCCTGTGCGGCGGCTGCGCGTCGATGGGCCCGGAGATCGAGGACTGGCCGCAGCTCGTCGTGCACGAGCACTACGTCGCGCGCCCGGTGCTGCTGGAGCGCTGCAAGAAGTACGCGGCGTTCGGCAGCCCGCCGGTCGCGTGCGCCGAGGTGAATTTTGCGGCGGGCCGCTGCGACATCTGGCTCAGCGCGGGCGCCGCGCCGGCCGCGCAGGTGCTGAAGCACGAGCGCCTGCACTGCGCGGGCCACGACCATGAGGGCGAAAGCACCCTGCGCGAGGCGCTGGCCGGATGGCGCTCCCGCCCCTCCCTGGTCGCACAAGGGGGCGAAAAGCAAAACTGAGGTTGAGATCGGGGCGGCGCCGGCCTACTGTGGAATCTCACAGGGAGGAAGGCATGAAGCTCAAGCTATCGGTTCTCATCGCGGCCGCCGCGCTCGCCGGCGCCAGCCACGCGCAGCAGCCCGCGCCGAAGGTCATGAAGATGCAGTCGTCCTGGCCGGCGGGCATCGCGGCGCAGGACCACTTCCGCATTTTCGCCGACCGCCTCGACAAGATCAGCGGCGGCAACGTCAAGGTCGAGGTGATGGCCGCCGGGCAGATCGTGCCGGCCTTCGAGGTGCTCGACGCCGCCAGCAAGAAGGTGATCGACGGCTTCCACTCCATCTCGTACTACTGGGTCAACAAGAACCGCGCCGCAGTGCTGTTCGCCGGCCCTCCGGGCGGCCCCTTCGGCATGGACCATACCGACTACCTCGGCTGGATGTGGGAAGGCGGCGGGCACGACCTCTGGATCGAGCTCTACCAGAAGGAGCTGAAGCTCAACCTGATGCCCTTCTCCGCGCACCCGACCAGCCCGCAGGCCTTCGGCTGGTTCAAGCGGCCGATCAAGAACCTGGCCGACTTCAAGGGCATGAAGTGCCGCCAGACCGGCATCAACGCCGAAGTGTTCCAGCGCATGGGCATGGCCACGGTCAACATGCCCGGCGGCGAGATCATCCCGGCGGCGCAGCGCGGCGTTATCGACTGCGCCGAGTGGGTCGGCGGCATCGAGGACCTGCGCCTCGGCCTGCACCAGGTCTGGAAATACCACTACACGCCCGGCCTGCACGAGAACAACACCATCGGCGAGCTGACCTTCAACCTCGAGGTGTGGAAGAGCCTCGCGCCGGTGCAGCAGGAGCAGGTGCGCTCGGCGCTGCGCGACGCCTTCATCAGCTGGATCGCGAAGAACCAGAAGGAGAACGCCGACGCGCTGAGGGAGTTCCGCGAGAAGCACGGCGTTCAGGTGCTGCGCACGCCGCCCGACATCCTGGTCGCCTACCTCAAGGCCTGGGACGGCTTGGCGGAAGAAGAGGCGGCGCGCAGCCCGTTCTTCAAGAAGGTGTATGACTCGCAGCGCGCCTGGGCGGCGATCAGCGTGCCGGCGAAGCGCTTCATGCTGCCGCCCTACTCATTCGCCGCCAACTACTACTGGCCGGAGGCCAAGCCTGCCGCCAAGGCCGCGGCAACGAAGAAGTAGCCATGGACGATCGCCAGGAGTACATGGTCGACGGCCTGGCCCCGCCGATCAGTCATTACTGCGACGCGGTGCGCTTCGGCAACCTGCTGTTCATCGCCGGCATCCCGCCCACCGACAAGAGCGGCAAGGTGGTGGGCGGCGATGACGTAGCCGCGCAAACGCGGCAGGTATTCAGGAACATGAAGCTCGTCCTCGACGCCGCCGGCGCGAGCTTCGCCGACATCCTGAAGGTCACCGTCTATCTTCTCGACGTGAACGACCGCACGAAGATCAACCCGGTGCGCAAGGAGTTCTTCGGCGACGCCCGCCCGGCGAGCACGCTGATCGGCATCAGCCAGCTCGCCATCCCGGGCATGAAGGTGGAGATCGAGGCCGTGGCCGGCCTCAGGCGCCGCTAGTTCTGCTTGCCCGCCAGGCCGAGGGCTAGGCGAAGAAGATCCGCACGCGGCTCGCGTCGCGAGCGTAGGACGGCGACAGGCCGTAGCTCGCCTGCCAGCTGCGGCACAGGTGCGAGGAATCGGCGAAGCCGGCGGCGTGCGCGATCTCGGTCAGCGTGCCGCCCTTCAGGCGCAGCTCCGAGGCGGTCATGTACTTCAGCCAGAGCTGGTAGCTGCGCAGCGGCAAGCCGACCGTGCGCGAGAAATAGTGCGAGGTCCCGGTGTAGGACAAGCGCAGCTCGCGCGCCAGCTCGGGCAGCGAGCAGTCCGGCTTCTCGCGCAGCAGCTCGTGCAGCTCGCTCGCGGCGCAATCGCCGCGCCGGGCGCGCGGCAGTTGCTGCACCGCGGTACCGACCAGGGCTTCGAACAGCTGCTGCGCCTCGCGCAGCGTGAGGCGGCCCTCGTAGGCGCGCAGGATTTCCGCGTCGAACTCGGCGAAGCGCGCCCGATCGAGGCCGGCGATGCCAGGCGCCGCCAGCCGCTGGAAGGCGCGGTAGCAGGGATGCGGCGGAAAGATGTGCAGGCTGACCAGGCCGACGTCCATCGCGCACAGCCCGCGCTGGGTCAGCGGAGCGACGGCGGCGGCGGCGGAGCGCACGGTGCTTCCGGCGGCGGTGACCTCGAACGGCTCGCCGCTCGCGGTGAGCAGCAGCACGGCGGAATGCCTGACCGTGTTCGGCGTGACGACCCACGGGCTGGTAAACAGGAACCCGCAGGGACCGAACCAGTAATGGTTGTCCTTCATGAGCGCCGAGAGCGCTCCGTACGCAGGGACCGTCTCGCTCGAGACCTGCATGGGGAAAGCCTACGTAAGGCGGCAAGTGCGTTCAAGCGCAGCAGCGATACGGGGGCTAGCGTCGAAGACCAACAAACCCCGCAGCCTTAGAGGAGAGCTCCGATGGGTATCCGCCACTTTCCCTTTGTTCTTCTGATAGCTATCGCCGCCGCGCCGCTTTCTGTTGCAGCGCACGATGACGACAACGATCTCGAAATTGTTACGTTGTCGAACCGGGCCGACCTGATCAGCGGCGGCGACGCCCTGGTCGAGGTGCGCGTGCCGAAGCACACCTCGCTCTCCAAGGTGAAGGTGAAGCTGAACGGCAACGACATCACCTCCTCCTTCACCGCCAACGCCTCGGCGCGCACGCTCCGCGGCCTGGTAACCGGCCTGGTCGTTGGCCGCAACGACCTGGTCGCCGACCCCGACGGCAATGGCCACGGCAAGCAAGTCAGGCTGACCATCACCAACCACCCGCAAGGCGGACCGGTCCTTTCGGGCCCGCAGGTCACGCCGTTCTTCTGCGCCACGAATGTGTTCCAGCCCGCCACGGCGACCACTCCCGCGCCGAACTTCAGCGGCCTGTCGACCGCGGCAACCGGCCCGCAATGCAACATCGCGAGCGAATACAAGCTGTACTACCGGACCACGGCGACGCCCTGCTCGTTCGCCATCCCGGACCCGACACCCAGCGTCGGCGTCAACGCCACGACCGCGCCGGCTCCAGCCATCCCGCCGGCCAACGGGTGCTTCAAGCCTTATGACCCGGCCCTGCCGGCGCCCGCGGACCTCGCCACTGCCGCAACCGATCACGGCATGAGCGTGCCGTACATCGTGCGCGTCGAGCGCGGCACGATGAACCGCGGCATCTACGACATCGCCGTGCTGTTCAATCCGTCGCAGCCCTGGGCCTCTGGCGTCGCGCAGCAGGTGCAGTGGAACGGCAAGGTGCTCTACCAGTTCGGCGCCTCGACCGGCCAGCCGCGCCGCCAGGCCCGCCCGGCGACCGCCTGGACCGGCAGCGACGCCGCTCTCTCGCGCGGCTACCTGGTAGCGGTGAACAGCATGACCGACTCCTCGCTCAACTCGAACAGGGTGAGCATGTCGGAGACCGTGATGATGATGAAAGAGCGCGTCGGCGACCGCTACGGCCCGATCAAATTCACCATGGGCAACGGCTGCTCGGGCGGCTCGATCAACTCGAACACCAACGCCTCCATCATGCCGGGCAACCTCGACGGCATCACGATCTCGTGCGCCTATCCCGACTCGGAAACCACCGGCATAGAAGTAGGCGACTGCACGCTGCTCGCCGAGGCGTACAACAAGGCGCCATGGGCCGCGCTGCAGGCTGGCCTCACGCCGGCGCAGGTCAACGCCAAGAAGGCGGCGATCAACGGCCATCCCGACCAGACCGGCTGCCACGGCTGGTACAACGCGTTCGGCAGCAACGGCAAAGTCGGCAACTACACCCAGCGCTTCGTGCTGGACTACACGTCGGGCGCGATCGGAACTCTCCCAGGCGCGCAGCCGACGAACAACTGCCAGATGCCGCTGGCCGGGGTCTACGACCCGGTCACCAACCCGACCGGGGCGCGCTGCAACGCCTGGGACTGGGCGGCGTCGATCTTCGGCCGCACCGCCAACGATCTTTCGCTGGGCGATCCCCTGGATTTACGTGCGCGCGATACGCGGGATAACACGGGCGTGCAGTACGGGCTGAAGGCGATGCTGTCGGGCGCAATCAGCGCGGAAGAGTTCGTGACGCTGAACGAGGTCGTCGGCGGCACCGACAAGGACTCCAACTTCTCCGCCGCCCGCACGGTCGCCGACCGGCGCGCGCTGGAGATCGCCTATCGCGCGGGAATCGTGATGAGCGGCAAGCAGTACGCGAAGACCGCGGTCATCGATCTGCGCGGCTGGGACGATGCCTCTCCCCCCGTGTTTGGGGCCATTCCGATCCACTACCAGTGGCGCACGTTCTCGATCCGCGACCGCCTCGACCGCGAGTACGGCGACCACGGCAACCAGGTGATGTGGCGCTTCAGCACCGGGCTGCTGCCGCCTGCCGCTGGGCCCGGATCGGAGCTGCCGGCGGAGGCCTTCGTCACGATGGACAACTGGCTCACCGCCTTGAAGGCGGACGGCAGCCATCATCGCATCGAGGACAAGGTGCGCAGCGCCAAGCCCGCCAACGCGGTCGACTTTTGCATCGTTCCCGTCAGCGCGGAAAACCCCGCAGGCAGGGAATTCAACCTCGCCCTGTGCGAGAGCAAGGTCGCGCGCTACAAGGTGGGCTCCTCGCCGCGCCAGGTCGCCGGCGGACCGCTGTCGGAGAACATCCTCAAGTGCCGCCTCAAGCCGATCAGCTCGGCCGACTACTCGCCTGTCGTGCTTTCCACAGAGCAACTCGCGCGGCTGGCGGTAGTATTCCCGGACGGCGTGTGCGACTGGGATGAGCGAGGCGTCGAGCAGGAGCGCGCTCGCGCGCCGCGCGACTACACCGACGGGCCTGGCGGGGAGCGGCTGGGTGACGAGCCGGAGTCGCGCGAAGGCAAGGGGCACCACGGCCACCATGGCTGGTGGCACGGCTGGCACCACGACCACGACTAGGACATCGGGTTAGCCGGCGGCGAAGGATCACCGGGAAGCGGCATGAACTCCCCGTTATCGAGGTCGGGGAGCTTCATCCGGCCCGCGCGCCAGTCGGCCTTCGCCTGCTCGATGCGCTCCTTCGAGGAGGAGACGAAGTTCCATTCGATGTAGCGCTGGCCGAGGGGCTCGCCGCCGAGCGCGAGGACGATGGAAGGCTGCACTGCGTCGACGACTGCCGTCTTGCCTGACGTCAGAACCGCCATCTCGCCCGCCTTGAGGTCCAGCCCTCCGCATTGCACCGCGCCGCTCACGACATAGAGGGCTCGCTCGGCGTACTCAGCCTGCAGGCCGGCGCGCGCGCCGGCAGCCAGATCCCAGTGCAGGTAGAACATCGGCGAGCAGGTTTCGACCTTGGCCTTTGCGCCGAACGCTTCACCGGCGATGAGACGCGCCGAAAGGCCGCCTTCCTTGTATGTGGGTAAATCGGCCGTGCCGTGGTGCGCGAAAGACGGCTCCCGCTCCTCGTCGCGCTCGGGAAGCGCCACCCAGGCCTGGATGCCGTGCAGGCGTCCGCCTTCGCGGCGCGCGCGCTCGAAGCGCTCGGAGTGGGTGATGCCGCGGCCGGCGGTCATCCAGTTCACCTCGCCCGGCCGGATCGCCTGCTCCGAGCCGACGCTATCGCGGTGCATGATCTCGCCGTCGAACAGGTAAGTGACGGTGGCAAGGCCGATGTGCGGGTGCGGGCGCACATCGACCGTTCTCGGGAGGCCGGCCGGGAAGTCGGCCGGGCCCATGTGGTCGAAGAAGATGAACGGGCCGACCATGCGGCCGCCGGCATAGGGCAGCGAGCGGCCGACCTCGAAGCCGCCGAGGTCCTTGCGCCGCTGCGGGATGACGAGCTCGATCATCGCTAGACCTTCACGCCCTCCTGCTCGAGGATCCGCTTCACCGCCGGGCGCTGCAACATGCGTTCCTTGGCGGCGCTGTAGCTCTTCATCTGCGCCACCGGGAACTCGCGCTTCACGCCCCACGAGTAGAACACCAGGGCATACGGGTCGAGCACCGAGTACTTGCCCGCCAGCCATTCCTGCCTGGCGTACATGCCGTCGATCTGCGCCAGGTACTCGCCGAAGGACTTGCGGCCGGTCTCCTGGATGCTGGCGTGCGCCGCCTTGTCGGTGGCGTAGCGCTCCGGGCGGCCGATGTGGCCGTGAGCCGGGTGCACCGTGGCGGCGAAGAAGCCGATCACGGACAGCGCCTGGGCGTCGGCCGCGGGATCGGTCGGCCACAGCTTGAAGCGCTTGCCGAGGTACGGAAGGATGGCGGTGTTCTCGGTGAGCGGCTTGCCGTCGTCGAGCTGCAGCGCGGGCACGCGGCCGAGCGGGTGGATCTTCAGGTATTCGGGCGTGCGCTGCTCGCCCTTCGACAGGTCCATCCTCTTCGCTTCGTATTTCTCGCCGCTTTCTTCCAGGACGATGTGGGCGGCGAGCGAGCAGGCACCGGCGGCGTAGTAGAGGGTCAGCATGGCGGGTCTCCGTTTACGAAACAGCGATTCTAGAGTGTGCTAGAGTGGCCGCGCAGGATCCGTCAAGCCAGTGAAGTGTGCAGTCCCTCCCGAGCCGCGCAAGCGGCGCCGAAGTGGCCGTTCAGTTCCTACCTTGATCGTCATGCCCGCACGCACGGCCCGGTTTCGGCCGAGCAGTTGAATAGTCAGGGAGTACTTAGCAATGCCTACCGGCACCGTAAAGTGGTTCAACGATTCCAAGGGGTTCGGCTTCATCACGCCCGACGACGGCGGCAAGGACCTGTTCGCCCACCACAGCTCGATCCAGATGCAGGGCTATAAATCGCTGAAGGAAGGGCAGAAGGTTTCGTTCGACGTTACGCAAGGACAAAAGGGCCCGGCGGCCTCCAACATCAAGCCGGTGTAAGCCGGCTGTGCGGCAGCTCGGCGTCATGTCGGCGATCGTCGCGACATTGGCGCTGCTGCCGGTTGGATTGCTGGTCGCGCTGGTCTGCGCGCTGGTCCCGGCCTTCTCGCTGGATGCCGCAGTGACGTTCGGCGGCACCTTCAGCGGGCCGGTCGGGCTGCTGGCCTGGTGGGCGACCCTGCTGGTGCCCGCCACGGTGTACTCGGCCATCTGCCTGCACGCCTAGGCTTCGGCCAGGCTCGCGTTCTTCAGGTCGGTCACCAGCATGTGGCCGGGGGAATGCGTGATGCACAGCGACGGCCGCGCCTCGAGCACGACCGACTGCGGCGTCACGCCGCAGGCCCAGAACAGCGGCAACTCGCCGTCGAGGACCTCGGTCGGGTCGCCGACCCACGGCTTTTTCAGGTCCTCTACCCCTATTGAGCGCGGATCGCCGAGGTGCACCGGCGCGCCGTGCACGCGCGGATAGCGCGAGGTGATCTCGATGGCGCGGATCGCGTCCGCCGGCTTGAACGGCCGCATCGAGACGACCAGCTTGCCGCGGAAGCGGCCCGCCGGAACGGTGTCGACGCTGGTGCGGTACATCGGCACGTTGCGCCCCTGCTCGACGTAGCGCAGCGGCAGGCCGGCGTCGAGCAGCGCCTCCTCGAAGGAAAACGAGCAGCCCAGCACGAACGTGACCAGGTCGTCGCGCCAGATTCCCGTCAGATCGCGGATTTCCTCGTTCAGCACGCCGTCGACGAACACCCGATAGCGGCCCGCATCGGTGCGCACGTCGAGGTCTTCGCCCAGCGCCGGCAGCCGCGGGTCGCCCGGCAGCGACATCGCCAGCAGGGGGCAGGGCTTGGGGTTGCGCTCGCAGAATGCGCGGAACTCCTCCGCGTACTCGCTCGGCAGGATGCACAGATTGCCCTGCACATAGCCGCGCGCCAGTCCGGCCGTATGGCCGGCGTGCCTGCCCTGGCGTATTGCAAGGCGAGCCTGCCGGGAGGCTTCCATGGCCGGATGATAGCGTTAAGATACGTCGTTCCCGTCCAACACCGGAGGAGGAGTTGGCGAAACCGTACATCCCCGCCGGAGTCATCCCGGCGGTTCTGCTGCCGTTCCACGACGACCTGTCGATCGACGAGGCTTCGTATCGCGCGCACCTGCGCGACGTGGCGGCGGTGGAAGGCGTCTCGGCCATCACGATCAATGCGCATGCGTCTGAGGTCGCGTCATGCACGTTCGACGAGCAACGCAGGATTCTTGATATTTCAAAGGAAGAATTGCGAGATCTGCCGCTCATCAACGGCGTCTACGCCGACGGCAGCCTGGAGGCGGCGCGCATCGCGTGCATGGCCGCAGATGGCGGCGCCTCGGCGCTGCTCGTCTTCCCGCCGGCGATCTTCGCCTTCGGCCAGCGCCCGGAGATGGCGCTGGCGCACTTCCGGCGCATCGCCGACGCCACCGATCTTCCCCTGATCCTGTTCCAGTACCCGCTCGCGGGCGGACAGGGCTACCCGACGGCCACCCTGCTGGAAATCCTCGACAAGGTGCCGAGCGTGCGAGCCATCAAGGACTGGTGCGCCAACCCGCAGCTGCACGAGCGCCAGGTGCGCCTGCTGCAGTCGCGCGCGCGGCCGGTGAACGTGCTGAGCACGCACAGCTCGTGGCTGCTCAGCTCGCTGGTGCTCGGCTGCAGCGGCCTGCTTTCCGGCAGCGGCTCGGTGATCGCCGACCTGCAGGCAAGGCTGTTCCGCGCAGTAAAGGAAAACGATCTTCAAAAAGCGAAACAAATACAGGATCTGATCACCCCGACCGCCGACGTGTTCTACAGCGAGCCGTGGGTCGACATGCACAACCGCATGAAGGAGGCGCTGGTGCTGCTCGGCAAGCTGCCGCGCGCCGTGGTGCGGCCGCCGCTCGCCAAGCTTTCGCAGCAGGAAATCGAACGCATCCGGGCGGCGCTCGTCGCCGCCGGGCTGCTCGGACAGGAAACCACTCAGAGGAGAGTTGCGTGAAGAAGCTGCTGCTTGCTGCTGCACTTGCATCGCTTTCGTCGGCCGTCGCCGCGCAGAACATCAAGATCGGCGTGGTCGCATTCATCTCCGGCCCCGCCGCGGCGCCCTTCGGCGTGCCGGCGAAGAACGCCGCCGAGTTCGTGATCGAGGATCTGAACGCGGGCAAAGGCCCCAGGCCCTACGAGAAGAAGGGCTTCGGCGGCGCCAACCTCGAGATGGTACTGATCGACGAGGCCGGCACCACCACCGTGCAGGTCACCGAGTTCCGCAACCTGGTGCAGCGCCACAACGTCGACGTCGTCATCGGCTACATTTCGAGCGGCAACTGCCTGGCGATCGCGCCGGTGGCGGAAGAGCTGAAGAAGCTGACCAACTTCTTCGATTGCGGCACGCCGCGCATCTTCGAGGACGGGAGCTACGAGTACGTGTTCCGCACCTCGCCCACCGCCACCATGGACAGCGTCGGCGCGGCGCTTTACGTGAAGGACGCCAGGCCCAACATCAAGTCGATCGCCGGCATCAACCAGAACTACGCCTGGGGCCAGGATTCGTGGGGCGACTTCGAGCTGGCGATGAAGGTGCTGGTGCCCAACGTCGAGGTGAAGACCTCGCAGATGCCGAAGCTGTTCGCCGGCCAGTACAACGCCGAGATCTCGGCGCTGCTCGGCGCCAAGGCCGACGTCATCCACTCGAGCTTCTGGAACGGCGACCTCGAGGCGCTGATCCTGCAGGGCGGACCGCGCGGCCTGATGAAGGGCAGCATGACCATCCTCACCACCGGCGAGACCGCGATGCACAAGCTCGGCACGCAGATCCCCGACGGCACGGTGCTCGGGGCGCGCGGGCCGTTCGGGCCGTACGCGCCGAACAACGCCTATAACAAGTGGTTCTCGGCGGGCTTCGAGAAGAAATTCAGCGCGCCGCCGAACTACGCCTCCTACCAGATGGCGCAGGCCATCCTCGGCGTGAAGCTGGCGTGGGAGAAGGCGCAGGACGCCTTAGGTTCCAATGCGGGCGGCAAGAAGCCGACGAACGAGCAGGTCGCCGCCGCGCTGCGCGGCGCCACCTTCGAGGGTCCCGGCGGCACGGTGCGCATGTCGAACGGCAAGGGGCATCAGGCCGTCATGGAAACCGTGTACGGCACGACCAGGCTGGTCGACGGCAAGCTGACCCTGGTCAACGTCAAGCGCTACCCGGCGGAACAGGTCAATCCGCCCGAGGGCGTCAAGTCCGCGGACTGGATCAAGAACGGCTTCAAGAAGTAAGCGATTTGCCGCGCGGCCTCTAGCGCGGCGGACCCTTATTTGAACCAGCTTCTCGCTGTACTTGTAGACGGCGTCATCTACTCGGCGTGGCTGTTCATCGCCGCGCTGGGCCTGACGCTGATCTACGGGGTGATGAAGATCGTCAACGTCACCCACGGCAGCTTCTACGCGCTCGGCGCCTACGCCGGCGCGTCGCTGACCGGGGCGTGGCTCGCCCGCGGCTACCCGCCGATGCTGTCCTACGCGGTGCTGCTGGTCGCCGCGATCCTCATCACGCTGGTCTTCGCGCCGGCGATCGAGCGGCTGATCCTGCGCTACATGTACGCGAAGGACGAGGTGGTGATCCTGCTCATCACCTACGCCCTGTTCCTGATCCTGGAAGACGTCATCAAGCTGATCTGGGGCGTCAACCCCTACTTCATCGCCGAGCCGTACGCGCTCCTCGGCAGCTTCCAGGTGGCGGGCATGGCGTACCCGACCTACAACCTGCTCCTGGTCGCCCTCGCCATCCTGTTCGGCGGCGGCCTGGCGTGGTTCCTCAGCAGCACGAGAGTAGGGAAATTGCTGCGCGCGGTAATCCATGACCCGGAGGTAAGCCGCGCGCTGGGCGTAAACGTCGGGCGCTATTACCTCGTCACTTTCACCTTCGGCTCGCTCCTCGCCGCGCTCGCCGGCTCCTTTACCGCGCCGACTGTCTCGGTCGTGCCCGGGCTGGGCGTCGAGATCATCGTCCTTTCCTTCGCGGTGGTGGTGATCGGCGGCCTCGGCAGCCTGCCAGGCGCGGCGCTCGGCGCTGTGATCGTCGGCCTGGTTCGCTCGATGTCGGTGCACTACCTGCCGGCCGTGGAACTCTTCGTCATCTTCTTCGTCATGGCAGTCGTCCTCGCCGTGCGGCCGCGCGGCCTGTTCAGCCTGGAAGAGCCGCGCAAGATATGACGCGCGATCGCACGCTAGTGGTTTTGCCTTTGCTTTTGCTAGCCATCCTTACAGCAGGATGGTTCCTGCCGCAGTGGGCCATGTTCATCGTGACCATCGCATTCGCCAACGGGCTGGTCGCGCTGGGCCTCATGCTCCTGCTGCGCGCGGGCCTCGTATCGTTCGGGCAGGCGCTGTACTTCTGCCTCGGCGCCTACACCGCCGGAGCGCTCGGGCGCTTTTTCGGCCTGAGCGACGTGGTGGTCTATATGCTGGCCGGCGGGGCGGTGGCCGCGGCAGTCGCCTTCGTGCTCGGCTTCCTGCTGGCGCGCTACCGCGGCATCTTCTTCGGGCTGCTGAGCCTGGCGCTGTCGATGATCCTGTACGGCCTGCTGGTGAAGAGCGAGACGCTGGGATCGACCGACGGCTTCAACATCCTGCCGAGCACGCTGCTCGGCAAGCGCCCGGCGCCCGACCTGGTGCGCTACTCGGTGATGACCGCGGCGGCGGTGATCGCCTTCGCCGCCGCCGCCCTTGTGCACCGCTACCTGCAGACGCCGACCGGCCGCCTGGCGCCAGCGATCAAGGACAACGAGATCCGCGTCGAATACATGGGCGCCTCGGCCCAGCGCGCGGTGCACGTGAAGTACGTCATCGCCGCCGCGCTCGCCGGCCTCGGCGGCGCGCTCGCCGCCACCACGGTCGGCCACATCGATCCCAACATGTCGTACTGGACCACCTCCGGCGAGTTCATCTTCATCGCCATCCTCGCCGGCACGCGCAGCGTGCTGGCGCCCTTCGCCGGCGCTTTGCTCTACGGCGCGATCCACACTACCGCCTTCGACCTGTCGCCCAACACCTGGCAGATGAGCCTCGGCATTTCGCTATTGCTGCTGATCGTGTTCCTGCCCGAAGGCATCTGGTCGCTGTTCTCCCGTGCCCGTAATACTTAACGCCAAGGGGCTCAACAAGTCGTTCGGCGCGGTGACCGCGGCGAACGAGGTCAACGCCGCCATCGAGCAGGACTCGGTGGTCGGCCTGATCGGCACCAACGGCGCCGGCAAGACCACCTTCATCAACATGATCACCGGCTATACGAAGCCGGACCGCGGCACCATCGAGTACGACGGCCACGACATCACCCGGCTGCAGCCGCGCGACATCATGCGCCTGGGCATCTCGCGCTCGTTCCAGGTGCCGCAGCTCTACGGCTCGCTCGGCGTGTTCGACAACATGATGATCGGCCTGGGCATCGTGCTGGCCAATGCCGGCCTCGGCGGCTTCTTCTCGCGCGGCTCGGCGCCGGTGCCCGGCTACGGCAAGCCCGCGGAGGAAGTGGCCGAGCACCTGCTCGGCCGCTTCGGCCTGCTCGAGTACCGCAACCGCAACGCGCAGGTGCTGCCCGGCGGCGCGCGCAAGCTGCTCGACATCGCGCTCACCATGGTGGCGCGGCCGCGCATCCTGCTGCTCGACGAGCCGACCAGCGGCGTCTCCTCGCAGGAGAAGTTCGGCATCATGCAGATGGTGCTCGACGCGGTGCGCGCCGAGGGCACCACGGTGCTGTTCGTAGAGCACGACATGGAGGTGGTCAGCCGTTTCGCGCAGCGCGTGCTCGCCTTCTACGACGGCCGCATCATCGTCGATGCGCCGCCGCAGCAGGCGCTGGCGGATCCCGAAGTGCAGCGCTACGTGGCGGGCAAGCGCGACCCGGTGGAGCGCACGCATGCTTAGCATCGAGAACCTGAACGTCTCGATCGGCGCGATGCAGATCCTGCGCGGCGTCTCGCTCGAGGTGCCGTCGGGCTCGATGACCGGTCTCATCGGCCGCAATGGCGCCGGCAAGACCACGCTGATGAAGAGCGTGATGGGCCTGCTGAAAGCATCCGGCGGCCGCATCCGCCTCGACGACATCGATCTGGCGCAGAAGCAGACACATGACCTCGCCGCCATGGGCATCGGCTACATGCCCGAGGACCGGCGCCTGATCCCCGACCTGACGGTGGAAGAGAACATCCTCGTCCCGGCGTGGGCCACGGGCCTGCGCGACGCGCGCCAGCGCCTGGAGAAGATCTACGGCTACGTTCCCGAGCTGCGCGACTTCGCGCCGCGCAAAGGCCTGCAGCTCTCCGGCGGCCAGCAGAAGATGGCTGCGCTCGGCCGCGCGCTGATGTGCGGCCGCCGCTTCCTGCTACTCGACGAGCCCTTCGAGGGCGTCGCGCCGGCCCTGGCACAGCGCCTGGTCGAAGTGATCGCCGGCCTGAAGAAGGAAGGCCTCACGGTGCTCGTCTCCGAATCCGACCTGCAGCACTCCGAGCGCATGGTCGACCGCGTCGTCACCATCGACCGCGGCGCCATCTCGGCTTGAAGTACCTTGCCGCGGCGGCGCTGGCGTGGGCGCTCGGTCCGGGCGCCGCGCTCGCAGAGCCGCCGCCCGCCGTGGCCGCCATCAGCAGCGTGCTCCTGCCGGGGCTGGGACAGGCGCTGCAGCGCGACTGGTGGACCGCCGGCGCGCATTTCGGGATCTTTGCGGCGTCGCTGGGAACCGCTTTCTACTACGAGGACAAGCCCGACTTCCTGAAGGACGACGTGCGCTACAAGGACGACGACTTCGAGGTGATCAACAAGACGACGCTGCGGCGCGATTTCGCCCTGCGCATCGCCACCGACACGGCGCTCTACTCCTCCTTCGCGGCGTATCGCGACGGGCGCGCGCGCAACAACAGCGGCTACCGCACGCCGGCGCCGACGGAAAGCCTGCGGGATCTTTCGCTCTCGCCGTTCCGCTGGGAATACCTCTCGCGCCCGACCACATTCGTTCCGCTCGCGCTCGCCGCGGTAGCGTCGTTCAGCAGCAAGAGCGGCTACGGCATCTACCGCTACGACGACGTCAGCAAGAGCGACCTGCATGTCTACAACCTCACCGCCAACGAGTTCACGGCCGTCGGCGAGGAAGCGTTCTTCCGCGGCTTCGTCAACAACGAGCTGAGCAGCCGCTGGGGCAACCGCTGGGGACTCGCTGGGTCCTCGGCGCTATTCGGCCTCGCGCACACCGGGGACGGCAACACCGCCAACGCCCTCCAGGCGGCGGCCGCCGGCGCCTACCTCGGCTGGGTCCACCAGCGCAACGGCTTCCAGATCGGCGAAGGGGTCGCCCTGCACTACTGGTGGAACGTCATCGCCGGCATCGCGGCGATCCGCAACGGCGGCAGCGCCCAGCTGGTGAACATGAAGATTCAGTTCAACTAGGCAGCAGTGTCCCGACTGAGGAATCTTTACTTGCCGGCCGGCCGCGGCCGGCGGAGAGTCGTGGCTCCCTGTTGAGGAGGGAGGTCAGCCATGGTCGGACGCGCGGGTATCTGCGCCCTGGTGCTTTTCCTTTCTGGCGCGATGGGCCGTGCCGAGGCGGCGGGATGGCGCCTGGAGGAACTGTTTGGGGGGCAGAGGGCCACGGCCTGCTCGATCGCGGTGGGCGCTGATGGAGTCGCCCATCTGGCCTACTACGGCATCCCCTATTACGGCCTGCAGTATGCGCGGCGCGACCCGGCGACCGGATGGGTGGAGGAGTTCTCCAACTACCAGTACTCCATAAGCGAGGACATTGCGATCCAGATCGACGCGGTCGGCCGCCCGCGCATCGCCTATACCGATCCGGAATTCAGCGGGCGCAGCATCCCCCGGCTGAAGCTGGCGGAAAACCTGGAAGGAGGATGGACGGTCGATGCCGTGTCCGAACGGCTGGTGTATGCCGCGTCGATGGGTCTGCTGAAGGGCACGGAGCCCTTCATCGCCTACGCCGACTACTACGACGGGCAGTCGATGCACGTTGCGACAAAGCGCGACGGCACATGGGTTACGCACAAGGTTACCAACAACGCCGTCGGCGCCACGGCCCTGGCGGTGGACAACGACGCCGACGCCGTGCACATCGTCTACTTCGACGTCAACGAGCGCGCGCTGAAATACGCGCGCCTGGCGCTGGGCCGGTGGGAGTTCGAGACCATCGAGCGGCTCGGTCCCGACGAGGAAGGGCGCGCCCCGTTCTCCATGACGCTGGACGCGAGCGGCCAGCCTGTCGCGGCTTATGCCTTCGACGGACGCATCCGGGTTGCCCGGAGGTCGCACGGCGCCTGGCAGATTCAACTACTGCCCGAGGACAGCGGGGCGAGGCTGTTTCGGCCGGTGGTGCAGGTCGACGCACGGGACAATCTGCACGTCGCCTACGGCAAGATACTCGCCAACAACCAGCCTCAGTTGCGGTATGCAAGGACCCGGATGGGCGCCTGGCAGATGGAGACCGTCGATGACCATGCGCCGTGGGCGAACGGCCTTTCCTTCGTGCTGGACCGGCACGGAGCCGCCCACATCGTCTACGTCTTCGACCAGGTCCTGTTCCTCAAGTACGCGACGAACCGCCGCCCCGTAGTGGATTGACGCGAAGCGTCGACGCTAGGCGCTCTCGCGCAGCGGGCCGGATTCGATCGCCTGAATCTGCAGGGCGAGGTACTTCGAGTAGATCCGGCACTGCGCGAAGCTGCCGGCGATGAACCAGAGGCCGGGCTGCGGGGTGCGCTGGAACATGTTGCGCAGCTCCTGGTTCTCGCCGAAATTCCAGATCGGGCCGACGCGCTGCGCGACTGCCTCGCCGAAGAGCTTGCCCACCAGCGCTTCCTGTCCCTTGTAGCCGGTAGCAAGGACGACCAGATCCGTCTCAGGCAGGAGTTTCTCCAGCTCCGTGAACTGCGCCAGACCGATCTTGCCTTCGACGATCAGGTCCGAGCCGCCGACGTTGAAGTAGTAGCCGCCGCCGCGGGTCAGGTACTTGAACTGCCAGCCGGTGTTGTCGTCGCCGTAGTCGAGCCGGAAGCCCTTCTGCTCCAGCTTGCGAAGAAGATCCTGGTCCAGGCGCTTGGCGTGGTCGCTGGCGAGCTGGTGCGCTTTCTTCGCCAGGGCGAGCGGCACGGAGAGGGTGACCAGGTCGCAGTCCTCGAGCGACGGACCTTCGTGGTAGATGCTGTAGACGAGCTGTGCGCTCGGCTCGATGTTGATGACCAGGGTCGGGCTGCGCTGCACGATGGTCACGTGCGCGCCGGCGCCGTGCAGGTCCTGCGCGATGTCGTGGCCGCTGGTGCCGGTGCCGATGACCACTGCGCGCTTGCCCTTCCAGGCCGCGGCGTTGTCGTACTGGCTCGAATGCAGGACCTTGCCGCGGAAACCCTTCAGCGCGGGAATGTCTGGAATGCTCGGAATGCCGCTCACGCCGGTCGCCAGGAGCACATGACGCGGATGCAGCTTGCGCGCCTGGCCGTCGCGCTCGACGGTGACCGACCAGCGCTTCGCCTTCTCGTCGTAGGTCCCGCCGCGGAACTCGGTGCCGGTCCAGTAGTTGAGCTTCAGCCGCTGGGCGTAGGTCTCGAACCAGTCGGCGAGCTGGTCCTTCGGGATATAGACGGGGAAGTCGTCCGGGTAGCGAAGGAACGGCAGGTGGTTGACGTAGACCTGGTTGTGCAGCCGGAGCACGCCGTAGCGCCGGCGCCAGTTGTCGCCGACGCGCGGCCAGCGGTCGACGATGAGCGCGTCGATGCCGCGATGCGCGAGCCGTGCGGCGATCGACAGGCCGGCGTGGCCGCCGCCGACGATGAGGACAGCCGGCTCTTCATTCTTCTGATATTTGTTCTTGGTATTTAAGTCATCCAGGGCGGTCATCAGCGTCCAGGCGCGGTCGCCCTTGAAGCGGACCACGCCGTTGGCCGGGCCGTCGACGGTCTCGAAGCGGAACATGGCCTCTACGCACTTCTCGCCGGCTCGCGTGACCTCGCGCGGCGCGGTGCGGTCGCGGTCCACCCGGAAGCCCGACGGCCGGGCGCGAGCCGCGTGCTCCTTCAGCCCGCGCGCCACTTCTGCGGCGCCGCTAACGGTGCCGATGCGCCAGCTCAGGGCGAGGACGTCGCGCCAGTGGCCGTCGGCGTGGAACAGTCCCGCCAGCGCCGCCTCGTCGCCTGCCGCGAGCGCGCGCTCCAGCCGGCCGAGCCACTGGTTCGCCTGCGTCACGCGGCTTTCCGCTTCGACCTGCATCCGCAGAGGATAATGCGGGACGGTCCCTAGAGGAGGAAACCGTGCTCAGGCATTTTGCTCTCGCAGGATTGCTGTTCGCATCGGCCGCGCTCGGCCAGGGTTACCCGAACAAGCCGGTCCGCCTGATGATCGGCTACGCGCCGGGCGGCTCGGCTGAAGCCGGCGCGCGGCCGCTGGCGCGGGCGCTCGAGCCGCTGCTCGGCAGGCCGCTGGTGTTCGAGTACCGGCCGGGCGCCGCGGGCGGCGTGGCGATGGAGGCGATGGCGAAGCTGCCCGCCGACGGCTACACGCTCTATTACTACGACAGCGGGCCGCTCACCGTGGCGCCGCACATCTCCAAGGTCGGCTACGACAACATCGCGTCGTTCACGCACCTCGGCCACGTGTGCGGCAGCGGCAGCCTGCTGGTCGTGCACGCGTCCACGCCATTCCAGAGCGTGAACGACGTGATCAGCCTTTCCAAGAAGGAGCCGAACAAGTGGAGCTACGGCACCTCCGGCGTCGGCGGTCCGCACCATCTTTCCGGCGAGTACTTCAAGAGCGTGACCGGCGCGAACCTGCTGCACGTGCCCTATAAAGGCGGCGGCCCGGCGATGACCGACCTCATGGGCGGCCAGATCCCGATGCTCTTCTCATCGCTCGGCCCCGCGGTGGGCGCGGTAAAGGGCGGCAAGATCCGCGCGATCGCGGTGACCTCGCCGCAACGCTCGCAGGCCTTCCCGGACGTGCCGACGATGAACGAGGCCGGCGTGAAGGGCTTCGACTCCACCGCCTGGTACGGCATTCTCGGGCCCGCCGGCCTGCCCAAGCCGGTCGTGGAGCGCTGGACGCAGGCGCTCGCCAAGGTCGGCCGCGACAAGGCCGTCATGGAGCAGATCAACGCCACCGGCTGCGATGCCGAGATCCTGCCCCCCGTGCAGACGGTGAGGAAGATCACGGCGGACTACGCGAAATGGGGCCGCGTCGTCAGAGACGCGAATATCCGGGCCGACTGAAGGTCCCGCTACTATCCGCGTCTTCGAGGTACTGCCGATCGAGTGGCTGCTCTAGGCCAGGGTGACATGGTCATGGGATAGCCTGGAGTTGCCGGCAATGGGATAGTCCTTGCAGGAGGACCACCATGCCCGGTCGCTCGAGCGTGTTCGAGAAAAGCGTATGGCTGCTGATCGCCGTTCTTGCCGGCAGCGCTGGCTGCGCCCGTCCCCTGGCGCCGCCGCCTTCCTACGCCGCCCAGTCCGGTGAAATACCCGGCAGCGGATTGCCCGGCGTGCCGCACATCACCGCAGACCAGCAGCCCATCACATTTGTCGGGCTCGATGCGGCGGAACGAGAGGAGTTCGAAAAGCTCCGCAAGGCGTTCGACGAAGCGCGCTGGCAGCGGATCGACGAGCGCAAGACGAGGAACCTGGGCCAGCGGAACACTCCGGAGTCGATGGCGGTAGAGTGCGTCTTCCGAACCTACGTGGTCTTCTCCCCTCTCTGCATCGTCCTGGTTCCCACGGCGCTGGGGCTAGCGCACGCGGTTGAGACCCCCAGGGCTGCCAAGAACGAGCCCTATCTGCCTGCGCTGCCTTCGGACCCCGAATTGCTGCTCATCGGACAGAAAATCAGGGAAGAACTGTCCGCCGCGCAACTGGCGCGGCATCTTGGCAACAGTCTGGCAGTGCAGGACCAGGCGACCGGCGAGTACCCGCGCCTCGAGGTCCGCGCGCAGTCCGCGAAGTTTTCGGCCGACCGGGCCATCGCCATTGAAGTTGTCGTTCAGGCGCATCCTGCTCCCGGGGTCGCGTGGCAGCCGACGCAACATCGCTTTCAATTGGGGTACGCAGGCGACCCGGAAAGTCTCGCGGCAGGCTTGAAGGAAGCCAGAGCCAAGCTCGCGGAAAGCATCCTCTCCACGTACAGGCTTACGGACGCCAAGCGTCCTCACTAGCGCCGCGCCGGCTCGAACTCGAGCGCCGAAGCCTTCAGGTCGATGAGCGGCGCGAGCTCGTAGACGTTGCGGTAGCCGTAGTTGTAGAGCGCGATGTAGGTCGACAGGTTGAGCGAGGCGCTCGCCAGCTTGACTGGAAACGGCCCCTCGGCGCCGGCGAAGTTGTTGTTGCAGTAGATCAGGATGCGCGTCGCCTTGTCGGGGATGGCGCGCGCCAGGCTGTCGACGGCGATATCCGGGAAGCTCAGGTTGATCGCTCCCTTGACGTGCAGCTCCTCGAATTTCTCCCGGCTGCGCGCGTCCAGCACCAGCGTGCCGGACTCGCGGCTCATGCGCAGGAACTCGGCTTCGGACACGCGCCGGGCGCTACGGTGGCGCGCCGCTTCCGCCGAGACGCGCAGGTAGCCTTCCATGTCGATTGCCGGATTGGCCGGCGCCTCGGTGGCCGTGGCCGGCAGCGAGCAGAAAGCGGCGAACAGCAGGACTACTTTGGAAATTCCCATGGCGCCCTCCTCATGCCTTAACGGGCGGGCTGTCGCCCGGTTGACGCCTGCAGCTTGCGTACCCGGTGGAAAAAGATGTCCGCGCGGCATCCGGCTTGCATGCCTCCAGGCGCAGTCATTTCAACCAACCTCAAGGAGTGTCAATCGTGATGGCAAAAACACTTACCGCCGCAGTCGCTGCGGCATTGCTCGGCCTGGCGAGCGCCAGCTGGGCGCAGAGTTCGGGCAGCACTACGGGCGGCTCGACCACCAGCCCGAGCGTCGGCGGCAGCGCCGGCTCCAGCAGCAGCGGCTCCACCGGCGCCGGCGCCTCCGGCAGCTCGACCACCGACAGCGCAGCGCTTCCCAGCCAGTGCGCGGGCAAGACCGGCACCGAGAAGGACGACTGCGTGCGCCAATACGGCAGCGGCTCGGGCAGCACCTCTGGCAGTAGCATCGGCGGCAGCACCAGCGGCTCGGGCAGCACCAGCGGTTCGGGCAGCCTCGGCTCGGGCAGCAGCAGCGGCTCCACCGGAATGGGATCCTCCTCGTCCGGCAGCACCACCAGCCCCAGCACGACCCCCAGCACCACCAAGTAGCAGGCTACTTGATCAGGCCGTCGGGCACGCCCGAGGGGAATCGCTTGGCGATCTCTTCCTTGATGCGTGCCTGGCGGTTTTCGGGCGCCGGGTGGGTGGAGGCGAACTCCGGCTGCTGCGAGCCGCCCGAGGCCTTCGCCAGCACTTCCATCACGCCGGCCATCGCGCGCGGGTCGTAGCCCGCCTCGAACGCGATGCGCACGCCGAGGGCGTCCGACTCGAGCTCGTCGTCGCGCCCGTATTTCATGTTGATCATGCTGCCCGCCACCTGGGCGATCTGCGCGCTGGTGTAGTCGCCGCTGCCCACCACCACGGCGCTGATCAGGCCCTGGGTGAGCTGCTGCTTGGCGAGCCGCTCGGAGGAATGCCGCGCGATGACGTGGCCGATTTCGTGGCCCAGCACGCCCGCCAGCTCGCCCTCGGTGCGCAGCCGGCCCAGCAGGCCCTCGGTGATGAAGATCGGGCCGCCGGGCAGCGCGAACGCGTTCACCGTGCGGCGGTCGGCGAGGACGTGGAAGCTGAATTTGTACGGGCTCTTCGCGGCGAAGCTTTCGCGCACCAGCCTCGCGCCGACGCGCTCGACCGCCGCGCGCGTCTTCTCGTTCTGCGACAGGCCTCCCATCTGCGCAGCCATCTGGGGCGCCGCCCTGAGGCCGACGGCGACCTCCTGCTCCGGAGTCATCGCCACGCGCTGGGTTTCCCCGGTGAGGGGGTTGGTAGTGGTGTTACTGAAGTAGCTGATCACCGCGAACAGGGCGATCACCGCCGCGAGGATCAGCCTCGCCTTGCCGCTCATGCCGCCTAGCGCTCGCCCGGCTCGTCCGGTTCTTCGTTGTCGTTACCCAGCGGCGAGACCGCCTGCGCACCGCCCGCCGGCAGGCCGGGGATGGCGGCCTTGTCCGGGAAGCCTGGCAGCTGGGCGAGCGCGGCCGACCAGCTGGAGCGCTTGCGGGTAACGGGTTCTTCGTCTTTAGCGTCTGCCACGGGGCGATTCTGCCATCTAGAACGGACGATGAACAGTGTAGGCGCGGCCGGTCAGCAGGAACACGCTCGCCAGGAGCAGCAGGCACGCGCCGATCAGCGCATGCTCGAGCCGGCCGCCGGCGGCGACCAGCAGGCTCGCGGCGATCGGCCCGGCGATCTGGCCGGCGGCGAACGCGGCGGTCATCGCCGCCATCAGCGGCGCCGCGCGCGCGCCGAGCAGCTCGCGCGCGACCTGCATTCCCTCCATCGTGATGACCACGAAGGTGCTGCCGACGCACAGCGCGGCGACCAGGATGCCGGCCAGGCCCTCAAACACCAGCGGCGCGACGACGCCGGCGGCGAGCACCAGCTGTGCCCAGAGCCACAGGCGGCGATGGCCGAAGCGCCGCCCGAGCTGCGCCACCGCCAGGGTCGAGACGCAGGCCGCCGCGCCGAAGATCGGCCACGCCCAGCCGAACAGCGCCGGATCGCCTATCGCTTCGCGCGCCATCACCGGCAGGAAGGTGGCCGGGATGATGTAGCCGAAGCCGTAGGCGCCATAGCAGACGATCATGCGAAACGAAGGCACCTGCCCGCCCGGGCCGTCCCTCGCCGCGGCGCTGGCCGCGGGCGCCTGAGCACCGCCGCCGAACGCGGGCCACAAAAGGAGTGCCAGGCCGAGGGCGATCGCGCCGAGGAGGACCCAGGCCTGGGCGGAGGACGAGCCGGCGTGCATCAGCACGAGGCAGACCACGCCGGCGAGCGCCACGCCCGCGCCGACGCCGGCGTAGACCGTGCCGCCGAGCGAAGCGCGGCCGGCGGCCGTCAGCCGCTGCAGGCTCCAGACCGAAACGTGGATCAGCACCCAGGCGCTCGCCACGCCGGCCAGCGCGCGCAGCGCGAGCCATAGCGCGAAGCCGCCGTCGAAGCCCATGCCGAGGGTGGCCGCGGCGATGGCCAGCAGGCCGCCGCGGATCGCGTGCTCGGCGCGCACCGGCACGGCCGCGGCCCATAGCGCACCGGCCAGGTAGCCGGCGTAGTTCGCCGACGCGAGCCAGCCGCCCTCGGCGAGCGTCACGCCGGCGTCGGACTGCATCATCGGCAGGATCGGCGTGAATGCGAAACGCCCGACGCCCATGGCCACCGCCAGGGCGGCGAGGCCGGTCAGCGCCGTGCGGCTTGGAGAGCGCTCCACAGTCGCTGCGGGCTCGCCGGCATGTCGAACTCCTTCACCCCGGCCGAGCGCAGCGCGTCCATCAACGCGTTCATCAGCGCCGGCATCGAGCCGGTGACGCCGCCCTCCCCGACGCCTTTTGCGCCGAGCGGGTTGGTCGCGGTCGGAACGGCGTGGTCGGTCACGGTGAGACCGCCGACCAGCCCGGCGCGCGGCATGGCGTAGTCCATGAAGCTGCCGGTCAGGAGCTGGCCGGCGGCGTCGTAGACGCCCTGCTCTAGGAAGATGTGCCCCGCGCCCTGGGTGACGCCGCCCTGCATCTGCCCTTCGACGATCTGGTGGTTGATGATGTTGCCGACGTCGTCGCAGGCGACGTAGGACACGATGTCGCACTCGCCGGTTTCCGGATCGATCTCCACTTCGGCGATGTGGCAGCCGTTCGGGAAGGTGGCCGGCACCTTGGGGCGGTCCCTGAAATCGAGATCCAGCCTGCCCGGGTACTTCTTCGCCAGCTCGTCGATGCGCACCTTGCGGTCGGTTCCCTTGATCCGGTAGGTCCCCAGGTCGAACTCGATATCCTGCAGCGCGCTCTCGAGGTGCTCGGCGGCGAGGTCCAGGCCGTTCTTCGCGATCTCCTGCGAGGCCCAGTGCATCGCGCTGCCCAGGCCGTGCAGCGTGCGCGAGCCGCCGGTCGGGTTGGCGACGAAGTCGTGCTCGGCCTCGGAGGTGCGCAGGCGGATCCGCTCCACCGGAATGCCGAGCACCCGCGAGACGATCTGCGCGAACGTGGTCTCGTGGCCCTGGCCATGGTTGTGCGATGCGGTGCGCAGCGTGAGCGTGCCGTCCCCCTCCCAGGTGAAGTGCGCCTGGTCGTAGGGCGCGAAGCCCCCGGGCGCCGTCATCTCGATGTAGGTGGCGATGCCGCGGCCGCGCAGCTTGCCGTGCTTTTTCGAAGCGGTTTTTCGTTTCTCGAAATTCTTCCAGTCGGCCTGCTCGAGGGCCTTGTTCATCACCGCCTCGAAGTCGCCGCTGTCGTACTCGAAGCCGCCCACCAGCTTGTAGGGCATCTTCGCCGCCGGGATCATGTTGCGGCGGCGGAACTCCGCCGGATCCATGCCGAGCTCCAGCGCCGCCTTGTCGACCAGGCATTCGAGCGCATACGACGCCACCGGCCGGCCGGCGCCGCGGTAAGCGGCGGTGGGAATGGTATTGGTAAGCGCCAGCCGGCCGCGCACGTGGACCGCCTGCACGTCGTAGACGCCGCAATTCACGTTCACCAGTCCGAGCGTGTTGACCACCGCGCCGGTGAAGGCGACGTAGGCGCCCATGTTGGACAGATAGTCGAAGCGCATGCCGAGGATGCGGCCGTTCGCGTCGAGCGCCATCTCGGCGGTGTGCACGATGTCGCGCGCCTGCTCGTCGCCGAGGAACACTTCGGAGCGGGTGCCCACCCATTTCACCGGGTGGCCGAGCTTCTTCGCCGCGTAGAGGAGCGCGCCGTATTCCGGGTACGCGTTGAAGCGCACGCCGAAGCCACCGCCTACTTCCTCGGCGACGACGCGCACCTTCTCGGGCGGCACGCCGAGGACCGCCGAGAGCTGCCCTTTCATCGGGCCGGTGCCCTGCGTGGTGCCGTGCAGGAAGTACAGGTCCTTCGCGGCATCGTAGGAGCCCATGGCGGCGCGCGGCTCCATCGGGTTGCCGATCACGCGCGAGTGGTAG
>Ga0137436_1000027_pt1 | contig 46508 bp, 47 predicted proteins | sample EasRivERMGT119_2_FD_102328 | JGI IMG/M metagenome (GOLD analysis project Ga0137436, IMG submission 102328) | Soil microbial communities from meander-bound floodplain in the East River, Colorado, USA - East River MetaG ERMGT119_2 | ecosystem: Environmental > Terrestrial > Soil > Floodplain ...
CGGTGGAGCGGCTCTACCGGGAAATCCGGGCGCTGCGCATCTACGAAGGGGCGAGCGAGGTGCTGAAACTGATCATCGGCTCCAGAGCCCTGGAAGCGGCGGCGGAGTAGGAATCGCTGCATTGGAAACGCATAGGGAGACAACCATGATGAAGCGCACTTTCAACTTGCTTATGACGGGGGCCGCCTGCCTGGCGGCTGCCGCGGCCACGGCCCAGGAACCGATCAAGGTCGGAATGGTGGTGGAGATGAGTGGTCCGTTCGCGGATATCGGCCGGCAGATCATGAACGGCGCCCGCGCTTACGTCAAGGCGAACGGCGACACGGTCGCGGGCCGCAAAGTCGAGCTCGTGGTGAAGGACACGACCGGAATGGCCCCGGACCTGGCAAGAAGGCAGGCGCAGGAGCTCATCACCAACGACAAGGTCGATTTCCTCGCCGGCTTCGGACTGACGCCCAACGCGCTCTCGGTCGCGTCGCTCGCCACCGAGGCGAAAAAACCGATGATCGTCATGAACGCGGCGACTTCGATCATCACGACGCGTTCTCCCTACATCGCCCGCGTATCCATGACCCTTCCTCAGGTCACTGCGCCGCTCGCCACCTGGGCCATCAGGAACGGGATCAGGCAGGTCTACACGCTGGTCTCGGACTACGGCCCGGGAATCGACGCCGAGACGCAGTTCAAGAAGACTTTCACGGCCGCCGGCGGGCAGATCGTGGGCGAGGTGCGCACGCCGCCGAACAACCCCGAGTTCGCCCCGTTCCTGCAGCGGATCAAGGACGCGCGGCCCCAGGCGGTGTTCATCTTCCTGCCCCAGGGCGCGCAGCCGGTGGCGATCATGAAAGGCTTCGCCGAACGCGAGCTGGACAAGGCCGGCATCCGCTTGATCGCCACGGGCGACGTCACCGAAGACAGCCTGATCGAGACGATGGGGGACGCCCCCTTGGGCGTGGTGACGACGCATCAATACTCGGTCGCGCACGACAGCCCGCAGAACCGGGCGTTCCTCAAGGCCTACGCTGAAATCGCCGGCCCGGGCAACCGGCCGAATTTCATGGCGGTCGGCGCCTGGGACGGGATGGCGGCGATCTACGAAGTCATCAGGCGCCTCAACGGCAAGATCGACGGCGATCGGGCGATGGAGGTCCTGAAAGGATTGAAAATCGACAGCCCGCGCGGACCGATCACGATCGACCCGGTAACGCGCGACGTGATCCAGACGATCTACGTTCGCCGCGTCGAGAGACTGAAGGACGGCAAGCTCTACAACGTGGAGTTCGACCGATTCGATAACGTCAAGGATCCCGGCAAGTAGCTTGCCGTACGCCGTGGAAACGGTTCGCCCTTAAACCTGTGAATAGAGTATGAGGAGGATGATCATGTTCAAGCGATTGGCGAAGGTTCTCGCAGTGTCGGCGGCCTGCCTGGCCGCTGTTCCGGCCGCAGCCCAGGAGCCGCTCAAGGTCGGCATGGTCCTGGAGATGAGCGGCGGGTTTGCCGATTTCGGCATGCAGATGATGAACGGCGCGCGCGCCTACATGAAGGTGCACGGCGACACGGTCGCGGGGCGCAAAGTCCAGTTGATCGTAAAAGACACGACCGGCGTGCCGGATGTGGCCAAGCGGGTCGCGCAGGAGCTCGTCACCAACGACAAGGTCGACTTCCTGGCGGGCTTCGGGCTCACCCCGAGCGCGCTTGCGGTCGCGTCGCTCGCGACCGAGGCGAAGAAGCCCATGATCATCATGAACGCGGCGACCTCGATCATCACCACGCGTTCGCCTTACATTGCCCGTGTCTCGTTCACTTTGCCGCAGGTCACCGCGCCGCTCGCCACCTGGGCGATCAGGAACGGGATCACCAAGGTATACACGCTGGTCTCGGACTTCGGGCCCGGTATCGACGCCGAGACGCAGTTCAAGAAGACGTTCACGGCCGCCGGCGGCCAGATCGTCGGCGAGGTGCGCACGCCCATGCGCAACCCCGAGTTCGCGCCGTTCCTGCAACGGATGAAGGATGCGCGGCCGCAGGCGGTGTTCGTGTTTCTTCCCGCCGGCGAGCAGGCGGTGGGCTTCATGAAAGGCTTCGCCGAGCGCGAGCTCGACAAGGCCGGCATCAAGCTGATCGCCACGGGCGACGTCACCGAGGACGGCGTGATCGAGGCGATGGGCGACGCCCCGCTCGGCGTGATCACGACGCAGCACTATTCGGTCGCGCACGACAGCCCACAGAACCGGACGTTCCTCAAGGCGTACGCCGAGGTGGCGGGCACCGCCCAGCGGGCCAATTTCATGGCCGTGGGCGCGTGGGACGGCATGGCGGCGATCTACGAGGTGGCGAGGCGCCTGGGCGGCAAGATCGACGGCGACAAGGCGATGGAAGTCCTCAAGGGCATGAAGATCGACAGCCCGCGCGGTCCGGTCGTGATCGATCCGGCGACGCGCGACCCCATCGAGACGATCTATGTTCGCCGCGTGGAGAGGCTGAAAGACGGCAAGCTCTACAACGTCGAATTCGATCAGTTCCCGAACGTAAAGGATCCGACCCGATAGGCTCCCGGCACGCGGCATTCCCCGGCGCGGACGCTCGGCCTCGAGAGCATCAATGATCACCAGCCTGCTGGGCGTGCTGTTCGACGGGCTCGCCTACGGGATGCTGTTGTTCCTCATCAGCGTGGGGCTGTCCCTGACGCTCGGATTGATGAATTTCATCAATCTCACCCACGGGGCCTTCGGCATGCTGGGCGGCTACGTGTGTGTGTTCGCCCTGCAGAGCTGGGGCCTGCCGTTTTTCCTCATGCTGCCCGCAGCGTTCCTTGTTTCGGCGGCGGCCGGCCTGCTCGTCGAGCGGGTGCTGTACCGGCACCTTTACCGGCGCAGTCCTCTCGATCAGGTGCTCGCCACGATCGGCCTGACCTTCATGGCCATCGCCGCCGCGACCTATTTTTTCGGGCCGCTGCAGCAGCCCCTGCAGGTTCCGAAATTCCTTTCGGGCCAGGTGAACGTGCTGGGCGTCGATCTCAACATCTACCGCGGGTTCCTCCTCGCGGTCGGCGTCGTTCTGACCATCGTGTTGACGCTGGCTCTCGAGAGGACGCGGTTCGGAGCTTCGGTCCGGGCATCCGTCGACAAGCCTCGCGTCGCCGAGGGGCTCGGAATCCGGGTCGGCCTGGTGTTCCAGATCACTTTCGCGGTGGGCTGCGGGCTGGCCGGACTGGGGGGGGCGCTCGGCGTGCAGGTCCTCGGCCTCGATCCGGTGTTCCCGCTCAAGTTCATCGTGTACTTTCTGCTGGTCGTCGCGGTAGGCGGTACGAGCGGCCTCAAGGGCCCGCTTTACGCCGCTCTGCTCCTGGGCGTGATCGACGTCGCCGGGAAGTACTACATTCCCCAGATCGGCGCCTTCATCATCTACGCCATGATGGTGATCCTGCTCGTCGTGCGTCCGCAGGGCCTGGTGAGCAGGCAATGAGCGCCGCTCTGCCGCATCCGTCGGCTTTCCAGGTACGCGCGGCGGAGATCGCCTTCTGGCTGGTGCTCGCGGCCGGCTTCTGGCTGTGGCCGGCCTATCTCGCCCTGTGGAGCCAGATCCTGATCGCGGGCCTGTTCGCGCTTTCCTTCGATCTCGTGCTCGGCTATGCCGGCATCGTGTCGCTGGGCCACGCGGCTTACTTCGGCGTCGGCGCCTATGCCGCGGGCGTGTTGTCCAGGCACGGGTGGGGCGAGCCTTTTTCAGGATTGCTTTTTGCGGCGTTCTGCGCCGGCGTGACGGGATTCCTGACGAGCTTTCTCGTCGTGCGCGGAAAGGATCTGACGCGGCTCATGGTGACGACCGGAATCGGGCTTCTGCTGTACGAGCTCGCGAACCGGCTTACCGACATCACGGGGGGCAATGACGGCCTCATCGGCATGGAGATGAGCCCGGTGCTCGGCCTGTTCCGCTTCGACATGTACGGCCGGACCGCCTACGGTTACAGCCTGGCGGTCACCTTCGTGCTTTTTCTGCTGATGCGGCGCCTCCTGCACTCGCCGTTCGGGCTCTCCCTGCGCGGAATTCGCGACAATCCCGGGCGCATGCTCGTGCTCGGCTACCCGGTCCACCGCCGCCTGATCGCCGCCTATACGCTCTCCGCCGTCTACGCGGGCATTGCGGGAGCGCTGCTTGCGCAGACGACGCAGTTCGTCGGCACCGAGGTGCTCTCGTTCAACCGCTCGGCGGAGGTGATGGTGATGCTGATCGTCGGCGGCACCGGAATGCTCTACGGCGGGTTGGTCGGCGCGGCGGTGTTCATGGTCGCGCACCATTATCTTTCGGACATCAACGCCGTCTACTGGCAATTCTGGCTGGGCGCTTTCCTGATCGCCATCGTGATGTTCGGGCGCGACGGCGTTCTGGGCGCCTGTCTGCGCCTGTCGCAGGCCTGGAACCGCCGGAAGCCGGCGGTGAAGTCATGAGCGTCGCGCTGCGCACCGCGGGCCTGGGCAAGCACTTCGGCGGAATTCGCGCAGTCAACGCCGTGTCCCTGGATTTCATGCAGGGGGAACGGCACGCCATCATCGGCCCGAACGGCGCCGGCAAGACCACGCTGATCAACCTTCTTACCGGAGTGCTGCGTCCGAGCGAAGGCGACGTGTTTCTGGGCGAGGAGCGCATCACGCGCCTGAGGCCGGACCAGCGCGTCAAGCGCGGGCTCGCGCGCACCTTCCAGATCAACAACCTGTTTCCCGAGCTGAGCGTGCTGCAATCGGTGCTGCTTCCGATCTGCGAGCGACGCGGCGTGGCCACGAACCCCTGGCGGCACCTGGACGCGTGCTCCGAGGAGATCGCTCTGGCGCGGGAAATCCTGGCGACCCTCCACCTGAGCCATATCGAAGGCGAGCTGGTGCGCGAGCTCGCCTACGGGCAGCAGCGGCTGGTCGAGATCGCGCTCGCGCTCGCGTGCAAGCCGAGCATCCTCTTGCTCGACGAGCCGGCGGCCGGTGTGCCTCGAAGCGAAAGCGAGGCGCTGTTCCGCGCCATCGCGGGCCTTCCCGGAGGCGTGACGGTTCTGTTCATCGAGCACGACATGGACCTGGTGTTCCGCTTTGCGCAGCGCATCACCGTGCTGGTCGCGGGTGCCATCCTGACCGCGGGCACGCCGCAGGAGATCGCAAGCGATGCGAACGTGAAGCGGGTCTATCTGGGGAACGCGCCGTGAGCGGACCGCTGCTGGCCGTGGACGGTCTGGTGGCGGGTTATGGGGATTCGGTCGTCCTGGAGGACGTATCGCTCGAGCTCGCGCCGCGTGCAAGCCTCGCCTTGCTCGGGCGCAACGGCGTGGGCAAGACCACGCTGATCACGAGTTTGATGGGGCTCACGCGCGTACACCGCGGAACGATCCGCTTCGACGGTGAAGACGTCACCGGCTGGCGGCCGTACCGCCGCGCGCTCGCCGGCATGGGCTGGGTCCCGCAGGAACGCGACATCTTCGGCTCGCTCACGGTGACCGAAAATCTCACGGTGATCGCGCGTCCCGGCCCGTGGACGCTTGCGCGCGTGTACGAGCTTTTCCCGCGCCTGGCCGAGCGCCGGCGCAGCCTCGGCGGCCAGCTGTCCGGCGGCGAGCAGCAGATGCTGGCAATCGGGCGCGCGCTGATGCTCAACCCGAAACTGCTCCTGCTCGACGAGCCCTTCGAGGGCCTGGCGCCGAACCTCGTCGTGGAGCTGGAGCACGCCATCGGCTTGATGATGGCCGAAGGACTCGCCGTCTTGCTGGTGGAGCAGCACGTCGAGGCAGCGCTGCGTCTGTCCGAGACCGCGGTCGTGCTCGAGCATGGGCGGGTGATTCACGTGGGACCGAGCGCGCAGCTGAGGGGGGATCGTGCGCTGCTGGAAAGGCTCGTGACCCTGCGCGCCGATTAGGAGTCCGCAGCCGGCCATCGCGCTTCAACCATGGCATTCATGGCACAGCGTCTCCTTCCATGCATCACCGATATTCACGGGATGAGGATATTTCATGACTTCGAACACTGCCCTGTCCGATCTTGCCGCGCCCGCGTCCCCTGCTCGCTCGATCAGGAGATGGCAGAGGCTGCAGTCGCGGGACAGGACCGCGCCGTCGTCGCTCCGGTGCTTCCCGTCGTGGCAGCGGAAACATCCTGGCGAAAACCGGTGGCCCCGGTTGTCCGGAAAATTCTTCCAGCTGACCTTCATGGGAGGGTCGTAGCTCCTGGCATAGCTGCGCTGGAGCGCTCCGATCGCGGCGGCGATGGCAGCGTCTTTCTTCAGGGAAAGATCGGGATATGTCGTCTTATAGAAAGACCTGATCGATGAGTCGATGCCTTTCATGGCGTCTTCCCGGGATGCGTACTCCGCGTCGAGCGCCTTGACCGCGACGCGCTTGATCTCCGGCAGGTCCGGATCGACGAGTTTCAGGTTGAGCAGTGTGTTCAGGATCACTTGGGGCGGATCGTAGGGATGGCCGCCCCGGTTGTGGCAGTCGATGCAGTCCATCCGCCTCGGCCCGGCTTTTGCCGCCTCGGCGTCGGACATCTCTGCTCCAACAAGACGGTACACGCGCTCCTTCCCGTCGAGTCGTTTGACCCGGATCCAGGGGATCCTTGCGCGTTTCTCGTCCGACGCGGCATAGACGATCTCCTCCGTGGTACTGGAGTGCCAATGCATCTTCGGAGGCCGATGCGTCGTGAGTTCCGGAGTGCCCATTCGCAGCAGCAGGTTGATCGTCTTGCGCGTATTCTGCTTGTCGGACAGGAAGAAGTTCCTGCTCTCCAGCCGCTGGTTGATCTGGTGCTTCGGACCGTGGCAGTTCTCGCAGACTTCCTGAGAGGGCCGGAGATCCGCGACCGGCGTGGGGATCGGCCTTGGATACCGATCGAAGATGACGTCGATGAGTTGCCGGGTCCCTTTGAGCTTATAGAGCAGGAAATACTTGGCCCCGGGCCCTACGTGGCAATCGGCGCACGCTATCTCGGCATGGGCGTGGAAGGAATGCGACCGAAACTCGGGCCCCATGACCTGGTGGCACATCGTCCCGCAGAACGTCTTCGACTCGGTGAACTCATAGGCCTTGAATCCGGCGAAAGCATAGAGCAGGGACAGGAACAGAAATCCCGTCACCAATACGACGGCGGTCGTGCGGTGCTTCGGATCGTTGAAATCGAAGGTCGGGAAGCGGCGCTCGGCCGCCGCGCTTTCCCGCTCCTTCCGCCGCTCGCGCCTGATCCCAAAGATGAACAGAACGACTCCGACCAGAACGAGCGCGGGCAAGATGACCCAGATGACGAGATCGGCATAGGGGTGAGCGCGCTTGGAGAACGCCTCTACGACCAACAGGAAGACAATGAAGCCGACGTTGAAGGCCGCTATGACCAGGCCGATAAGCGAGACCGGGTTGTAAAAGACTTTCGGCAATCGTTGCTGCATGACTCAAGCTCCTCCTTTTTTCTTTGTTTGCGGCTGGCAGCTTCGAGCGTCGGGAGATCATCGACTCCGGCGCTCCTCGGAGCGTCATTCAACTCTTATCCTACCAACTAACTTCTCATTCGCTTGAATTTACTCGGGCATCAGCGCAAATGTCGTCACCGATCCGCCGGCCGGAACGGTATCGCCCACCGCGCGGCCGGGGACGCTGCCGCCGCGGCCCGACAACACGGTCCGTATTTTAGTACTAAACTCGCTTCGATCGTCCCCGCCGCGTCCCAAGCGCAAAATCCCCGCATGCGAAATCTCCGCTCGGCCCGAATCGGCGGCAACTGCCTAGGGAAGCTCTGATCAACGTCATGCCCGCGAAAGCGGGCATCCAGCAAGCGGTTGAAATTTCTGGATTCCCGCTTACGCGGGAAAGACGAAATCAGGGTTGTTCAGAGCTTCCCTAGGCAATCCGCCGGTCGCCTGAGGAAGGTTGCACATGCATATCCTGCTCACTGCCGAAGAAGCGCGGGTACTCGGAGCGCTGATGGAAAAGGAAGTCTCCACGCCTGACCACTATCCGTTATCGCTCAACGCTCTGACCAATGCGTGCAATCAAACCACCAGCCGCGATCCCATAGTCCGCTACGACGAAGACACAGTCGTTCGCGCGCTGGACAGTTTACGGGGCAAGAAGCTGCTGCGGGAGGTCGACCAGGCAGGCGGCCGTGTGCGCAAGTATCAGCAGCAATTCAGCATCTGGCACGATCTCGATTCGCAGGCGCATGCGGTGGTGACTCTGCTATTGCTGCGCGGCGCGCAGACTCCGGGCGAGCTGAAATCGCGCTCCGATCGGCTCGCCGAGTTTCGCGATCTGGCGGAAGTCGAGGCCGTGCTCGAACGGCTGGGCGCGCGCAACCCGCCGTTCGCCGTGCGCCTGCCACGGCTTCCGGGCACCAAGGAGTCCCGGTATATGCATCTTCTGTGCGGGGCGGTGGATGCGGCGGCGCTGGCCGAAGGCGAGGTCGCCGCGGTGGGTTCGGCCGGACTGTCCTTGTCGGATCGGGTTTCGCGGCTCGAAGCCGATGTGGCGAAATTGCGCGAGGAGTTGTTGGCGTTCCGCCAGCAATTTGAATAGTCGTTGCCGCGGTTGCCCCACAAACCTCCTTCGCCTCGTAGCGTGAGGGTGTCACCGTAGTCGATACCGACGCCTGCGCCCTGCAGAAGTCCGGTCGCGGCCGCGGCTCTGCGCTCGCTCGATGCGCCGATGCCCAAGGGACTGATCAATTTCTGGCGGCGCCGTCCGGGGCGCAACGCCTGCGACGGCTGGTGCGCAGCCTCCCACGCCCTTTCCCGCGCCCGGCCCTGGACCGACTGTCGGTTTTTTTTACACTGTTATTCTCCGCTGAGATCGTGTGGGCTTGATGTCGAAGGAGGCTGCACCATGGGTCGCCAGCGCAGCTAATTGATTTTACGGGACTAAGAAAGCGGGCTTCTCTGGCTGGCGGCCGGTGGTTAGGGGTCGGGATGCGTGCTTGCCGTGTCGGACTTTTTTACAGTTACTGGCGTGAGTCGACCATCCTCTTCTACATGCCGTTGATAATAAAGTCTATATGCCTAGGGCATGGTTTATGCTCGAAAGGAAACTGACGTCACAAACTAAAACATAGGGACATGAAGTGGCCAGACGTTAGGAGAATGAAAATGAAGGCTATGAAATTGGCCGTTCCGATGTTCGCCGCAGCGCTCGCTTACGGTCCCTCCCAGGGATTGGCCGTGCCGATACTGGGTGCGGATTTGGCGAGCTTTGCGGTCCTGGGAGCCACGACGGTGACCAATGTTCCCACGAGCACCATCACCGGAAATGTGGGTGTCAGCCCGGGTACCTCGATCACCGGCTTCAACTCCGTGGCAGGCATTGCGACCGCGGACCCGCAGGTGACAGGAGGACTGATACAGACAAACACCGCGCTCGCGGCGTCGGCCCAGGCTCAACTCACCACTGCGAGAGGTACTCTTACATCTCTGGGGGCAGGTATCACACTCGGTGCGAACCTGGCTGGACTCACGCTCACTCCGGGCATCTATACGGTTCCCGCGGGGACTACTAATTTGTCTGGAACCCTCACGCTCAACGGCCTGGGCAACGCCAATGCGTTGTGGGTTTTCCAGTTTCCGAGCACGCTCATCACCTCGCCCAACTCGGTCGTTAACGTGATCAATACAGGTACGGGCTCCGGGCTGTTCTGGAATGTCGGCAGCTCCGCGACCATCGACACAACCACTTCGTTCCAGGGAAACATTCTCGCGCTCACGAGCATCAGCCTGAACACCGCCGCAACAATTGGTTGCGGTAGAGCCCTGGCGGATACTGGTGCAGTGACCCTGCAGCAGAACACCATCTCCATCGGCTGCGCGGGTACCGGGGAGGAGGGCAGCGGCGGCTTGGGCGGCCGCGGCATAGACGTTGTTGGCGGCGTCGCCAGGCCCGTTCCCGAGCCGGGCACCCTTGTGCTCTTCGGTTTCGGGCTGGCGGGCTTGCTCGTCTCCAGAAAAAAGTTATTGCCCGTCGCTTGACGGTTTGACGGCTTGCGCGGCCACCCAGTGCGGGTGGCCGTGCGCTGCGTTTCCGGCGGGCGCGGCCTGTCCTGAAACGGGGAAAGCCCTGCTTTAGGTTTGACTTCGCAATACGGGCGCCCGCGGACTGCCGGCGTGCCTGCGCGGGGTGTGGACCTCGTGCTCCGTCTCCGGTTTGTGAATGCTCAAGACTCGGGCGAGAAATAGCCGCTGCTGGCGCCTCGGCCGATCTGCAGCGTCTGACGGTTCCCGAATCCCTTCGAGTTGTCGATCAGCGTAACGGAATCGGGATCGAGGCGATAGTAAGCGGCTTTGTCGAGTGCCGCGCGCAGCGCGGCCGGCTGTCGATCCAGCTCCAGCAGGAACGGAAATCGCCGGCGCAGCAATTCGCGGGCATGCGCCGCCTCGGCCGCTTCGCACAGGCGGCGTGCCCGGCCGGCGATCTGCAGTCCGCGGATCGCGCGAAAATCTGCGTAGTCCGGCGCGACGGTTGCCCCGACCTGCGCATTGCCCTCGATCGCAAGCGAATGGCGCGTGCCGGGATCCGACGTCCAGTAAAGCGACAAGTCGTCCACCGCGAACATCACGGACGCGGCGTGCGCCGCGCCGTGGACGATCGTGGCAAGCGACGCCACATGGTGCGCTTGGAGAAACGCCCGAATTTCTTCCTTGAGCGTGGTCTCGTCGATGGCAGAGCCGCTCCGGGTCACGCGAACGCCCCGGCCTCGCGCATCGCGGCGTAATCCGAGTCCGAGAGCCCGAGGATCTCGCGGAATACCTTGTCGTTGTCGGCGCCGAGCAGCGGGGCGGCCGACGCCACATCGCCGGGAGTTTCAGAGAGCTCGAATGCCGGTCCGCAATACGCGTGCTCGCCGATCACCGGGTGGCGGCGCCGGCGCCAGTGACGGCGCGCGATGAGTTGCGGATCGGCGAACAGGTCGGCCATGGTATTGACGGGGTGGGCCCGCACGCCCGCGCCCTGCAGAAGTCCGGCCGCGGCCGCGGTTCCGCGCTCGCGCGTCCATGCGCCGATGCCCGCGTCGATTGCGGCGGCGGCGCTCTTGCGGCCGGCGAGCGTGTTGAAGCGGGCGTCGCGCGACCATTCCGGCCGGCCGATCGCCTTGGCGAGCGCCCCGAACTCTTCGTCGGACCAGCAGGAGAGGGCGATCCAGCCGTCCGACTCGCAGCGATAGGCGCCGTGCGGCGCGGCGCCCGGATCGTCGTTTCCCACGCGCTCGGCGATACGGCCCGAAAGATGGTATTCGAGCAAGGGGCCTGCGACGAACATGAGGCCGGCTTCGTACTGCGAGATGTCGATGCAGACCCCCGCCCCGGTACGCCGCCGCTGTTCCAGCGCTGCCAGCACCGCCACTGCGCCCAGGGTGGAGGCGATGAAGTCGATATACGGCCCGTACAGCACGGTCGGCAGCCCGTCGCGTTCCCCGGTGAGCCCGCAGATGCCGGCGAGCGCGGTGAGCTGCGAACCGAACCCCGGCGTGTCCGCGCGCGGGCCGGTCTGCCCCATGTTGCAGGTCGACAGCATGATCAGCCCGGGATGATCGGCCTTCAAGGTATCGAATCCCAGGCCCAGCCGATCGATCACGCCGGGCCGCATGTTCTCGATGACGACGTCGCCCCACGCGCACAGCTTTTTCGCCAGCGCCACTCCTTGCGGGTTTTTCAAGTCGAGCGTGATGCCCAGCTTCGAGTCGTTGAAATAGGCGAAGCAGCCGCCGGCGTTGACTCCGGGTTTCCTGTCCTTGTACGGTGGATACTGCAACCGGAACCCGTCGGGCCGCGCCAACGACTCGACGTGAATGACGGTGGCGCCGAAATTCGCGAGCATCTTACCGATATGCGGCCCGGCGGCGTAGCTGCCGAACTCGACGACGCCGATTCCTGCCAACGCCTGCGGCGATACGCTCATGTGACCTCCGCTGCGCGCGGAGCTTCGACCTGCGCGTCGTTGCGCGACGCAAGCGGCGGGCGTTCGCCGCCGACGATCGCAAAGCACCCGCAGTGGCGCTCGAGTCCGCCGTCGGCCGCGGCCACATCCTGCCAGAAGCCGCGCGCGGCGAGCTGCGGATCTGTCGCGATGTCGGCGACGGTGGAAACGGGATAGCCGAGCATCTCCCGCCGGTGCGCCTCCTCCAGGAACTGCCGCTTGGTGATGGAGGAGAAGAACGCCGTGATCGGCGCTTCCAGCGCGTCGACCTCGCCTTGAGTGGCGAGCGTGGGATCCCATTTTGAAAAATCGATCTGCGCCAGCGCGCCGAGCGGCGCACCGGACTCGCGCATCCACGCAATCAGCTGCGTGTTGGTGCGCCTTCCGGCGACGCCGCCGTACAGGATGAAATTGACGAAGCCGTCGCGGCACGGCCAGAACACGCGAAAGCGCGCGCCCTTCACCGAGCGTCCTGTCATGAACGCGCCGGCGCGGGTCGGGGTCGTGCCGTCGACGTCCACGAATGCCGGCGCATGCGAAATCGCGATGAGGGTGGCGGCCTGCGCCGAGACGTCGACGCACTGGCCGCGTCCGGTGCGCGAGCGCGCCGCGAGGGCGGTGAGGGCGCCGACCGCGGCCTGCGCACCGGCCCAGCTATAGGACTGCGGCGCGGAAACGCGCAGCGGCGTCCCATCGGGCTCGCCCGCGAGCGACATGGCGCCGCTCGCGGCCATCAGCTCGAGGTCCGATGCGATCCAGCCGGCTTTCGGACCGGTGAGCCCGAAGGGGGTGATGGCGACGACGATCAGGCGCGGATTGACGGCGCGCAATCGGTCGTGGTGGAAGAGGGCGGCTTCGCGCGTCCCGGGAGTGAATGTCGCGAGCAGGATGTCGGCGCTTGCGGCAAGCCGATCGAGCTCGCGTTGCCCTGCGCCCCCGGTGAGATCCAGCCGCATGAGCCTTTTGCTGACGTTGAGGGCGCGCCAGTCCGATGTGTGGATTTCGGCGTCCGGGTTCTCGATCTTCGCGACGTCGGCGCCCAGGTCGGCAAGCAGGCGTCCGGCCAGCCAGCCGGGCCGGCCGGTGCAATCGAGGACCAGAATGCCTTTGAGCATCGCACGGTCCGGCGATGGTTATGCTTTTAGCGGCCGGTGCGCGCCAGCGACAGCACCCAGCCCTCCATGCGCGCCTTCATCTTGTCGATCTCGGCCGCGCTGAAGAAATTTTCCGGCTTGACGCGATCGACGGGGTAGACCGGGCGGTGAAAATCCTGTTCGTACCCGAAGGGCACGGTGGCATCGATGCCCATTCCGCCTTCGAACAGGGTGTTCGACGCGGTCCAGGCCTTCTCGCCCGCGGTCATGCGCTCGGCCGGCATGAAGGTCTGGCCGCGGCCGCCGGGGATGGGATTGAGGATGTCGGCCCTGGGATTCACCCGCGTGGTGAGGCACCACATGATGTCGTCCATCGAATAGATGTCGACGTCCTCCGAGACCGCGATCGCCAGGCGCATCCCCTGCGAGCAGGACAGGATCGCCGAGAGGAAATTGCGCTGCCAGCCCTCCTCGATCTTGTTGCGCTTCTTCACCTGGATGATGCAGCCGCCCCAGTCGGTCATGCAGTAGGGGATGTGCACGTCCTGGATGATCCCGGGCTGCAGGCGGTTGCACAGCTCGAAAATCGCCGCTTCGCGGATGGTCGTGTCGATGTTGCTGTCGTCGCTGGTGTGCACGCCCAGGGGGAAAATGATCGGCCTGGAGGCGGGCTTTCTCATCGTGAGCGCGCTCACGTGGAAAGTCGGCGCCTTGTAGGCCTTGCCCATGTAGCCGGCCCACTCGGGGTGGAAGAAGGTCTTGCCCTGGACGCCTTGATCCTCCGCTTCCTTCGTCTCATAGCGCTTGTCGCGGGGATGGAGGTGGCCTTCGAGCACGTACTCGCAGTCGGCCAGGGCGTAGGCGTCCACCGTGCGCGCCTTGACCAGCCGGACCGGCGACCCCTGCACCGCGCCGGCGATGCCGATCTCGTCACAGCCCTTGGGCAGGATCACGTAGTCGAATCCCGCGCCGGCGAGCAGCGTGCACGCCGGCGGCACGCCGAAGCACACGGTGAGCGGGATCGGCTTGTCGTCGTCGTAATGCTCGGTGTAGACCTGCCACATGTGCGACCCCGGCGAGATCTGGAAAGTGCCGACGTTGCCCCAGCGGAAATTCATGCGGTTGTAGCCGAGGTCGCTGCCGCCGTCGAAATAATCGCCGACGACGCAGCGGATCCCTGAGCCGATCGTGAGCTCGGGCTCGAGCGCGGTATGGCGGATGGCGGTGATCCATTTGTTGACGTCGACCTCGCCGGTGATCACGTGCTCCTGGCAGGGCGCGCCCCCTCCCTCGAGCATGATCGACTTGATCGGGCGGTTGAGCGCATGGGCGAGCTTGCGGGTGCGGTCGACGGGGCCGTCGAAGCCGAACATCTTGTCGACGATCCGGATGTTCGAGAACAGATTGGTGATGGCACGGGCGTGCGGCTTGCCCTTCACGTTGTTGAACAGGATCGGGATGCTGCCGTCGAAATGCTTCTGCAGGCCGGTGATCTCCAGATCGGGGTTCACTTCCTTGTCGGTCTCGACGAGATCGCCTTCGGCGCGCAGCCACTCGATCGTCGAGCGCAGACTGGTGACGTCGCGCTTCACTGCAGCACGTTTGGCCGGTTCGTTCATGGGGCGTCCTTTCCTGGAATCGGAACCTGTTACCCGAGCTTCCGCACGGTGTCGGGCCGGCTCATCTGGCCGTCCCAGCGTTTGGCAAAATCGGCCGGAATGCCGAACTGATCGAGCACCCGGGCCACGATATGGTCGACCAGATCGTCGATCGTCTGAGGCTGGTTGTAGAAGGCCGGCATGGGAGGCAGGATCGTCACTCCCATGCGCGCGAGCTTGAGCATGTTCTCGAGATGGATTTCGGAAAGCGGCGTCTCGCGGACCACCAGCACGAGCCTGCGCCGTTCCTTCAGCACCACGTCGGCGGCGCGGTGCACCAGGTTTTCGCTGCAACCGCTGGCGATCGCCGCAAGCGTGCGCATCGAGCAGGGCGCGATCACCATTCCGTCGGTCAGGAACGACCCGGAGGAAATCGTCGAAGCCATGTTCCCGAGGCCGTGCACGACGGCGGCAAGTTCGCGAAGCTGCGCGAGGCTCATGCCGGTCTCGTGCTCGATCGTCCGCTGGCCCCACCCGGACAGGACCAGGTGCGATTCGACATCGGCGGCGCGCAGCGCCTGGAGCAGGCGCACGCCGAAGATCGCGCCGGTGGCGCCGGTGATTCCGACGATGAGCCTGCGCCGGACGGAGGCTTCCGCGCCCGGTGCAGTTGGGGAGGATCTGACCTGTATGTCCATATTATGGATACCTGGTTGCCGCGCGTTCTGCTTCCTTCGGGTTCCGGAGCCTTTGCGGTAACGCGACCTCATTGCATGCGGGGAATGCTATCACGCAGACTGGTCTGGGCTCGATTGGGGCATCAGAATTAAGTCCATATAACGGACACTCAAGCATCTCTTGGGGGCCCCGCTAGTGATGCATACCCTATTCCATTGGGCGCCAAGAGTATCGAACGTTTGTTGATATAGATCAACAGGCGGGCCTTCCGGTCTCACGGCTCGCTTGCCGCTTTCAGGGACTTTTCGGCGAGGGCGATCTCTGCGCGCAGGATGGAGACGAGTTGACTGCGGCGGCTTTCCGTCATCCGGCTCGCGATTGCGTCGATGGTGATCGCGGCGAAGGGATGTCCGTAGCGGTTTTGTATGGGCAAACCGAGCGTGGCCGCCCCGGCGACGATGTGAGAGTCGTTCCATGCGTATCCCAGCTCCCGCGATCGCTTCAGCGCTTTCAGCAGCGACGGGACAGTCAGGTTCTTGTGATAGGCAACGTAGCGAACGGCGTTCGCGCGAACGATTTCATTGACCGTTTCGTCCGGCAGAGGCATGAGCAGCGCCAGGCCGCTCGCCCCGGCGCCCAGCGGACGGCGCGTGCCCACGTCGAGGGTGAAGGTCTTGATCGGAAAGGTCCCTTCCTTCCGGTCGATGCACACCGATTCGTAGCCGCTGCGCACCGACAGGAATACGGTATCTTCGGTCTTTTCCGCGATCCGTTGCAGCGTCGGGCGGCAAGTGTCGCGCAGATCGAACTGCGGAGCCGCAGCCAGGCCGAGCTCGAACACCAGCGGGCCGAGGAAATAGAGGCGCGAGCCCGCATCCTGCCGGAGGAGACCTTCGGCAATCAGGCCCTGCAGGATGCGATGCACGGTCGGGCGCTCGAGCCTGGAATGTTTCACCAGGTCCGTGAGGCGCATCCCGGTGTGGCTTCGCGAGGCGACCAGCCGGACCATCAGTGCGGCGCGCTGGATGGCCTGTGTGCCGGCGGGCTTGTCCGGATGCGCCGGCGGCCCGGATTTCGGTTCTCTTTTCTTCATTTTCGGAATGAAAAGTCCATTATATGGAATCTTTATTCGCGGCGACCGGGTTCGCCTCCGGCCGGGCGTGCTAGGATTCTTATCGAGGACGGCTATCCCCGGGCAGAATCGCCGCGCCGCAGACCGATTGCCGCTTGAGCGCGACATCCTACCCGAGTTTCCATATTGTGGATACTTCACGTCCGCTTCCCAGGTGACACAGGAGGACGATATGGGCGACAGAATGAGGCTTCCCGACGGCATGAGCAATCCCATGGGCGCGATCGCCGATGCGAAGTTGAAGGAAAGCGCGGACCCGGGCTACAGGATTCCCTACGAAGACCTGCGCGAGTGGATCGCGCAGGCGGAGAAGCTCGGCGAGATTCGGCACGTCAAAGGCGCGTCCTGGCAGGAAGACATCGGCATGGCAACGGAGTTGGTGCAGCACGACGAGAACGCGCCGTGCGTGATTTTCGACGAAATCCCGGGCTGCAAGAAAGGGCAGAGGGTCCTCACCAACTTTTTCGGCGGCAAGCGCAAGAACATGACGCTCGGCTTCCCGCTGCACTACAGCAAGCTGGAGCTGTCGCAGGCCTTCCTCGATCACTATATGCGGGAGCTGAAGACGATCCCGCACCAGTTCGTAGAAACGGGTCCGGTGATGGAGAACACGATCACGGGCGAGGACATCGACATCACCAAATTTCCCGTGCCCCTGTGGCACGAGGGCGACGGCGGACGCTACATCGGGACGGGCAGCTACAACATCACTATCGACCCGGAGGAGAAGTGGATCAACGTCGGCACCTACCGGGTGATGATCCACGACAAGACGTCGCTGGGGTTCTACATGTCCCCGGGCAAGCACGGCCGCATCCATCGCGACAAGTACCAGGCGCGCAACGAGCCGATGCCGGTCGCCATCGTCGTCGGCGGCGATCCCTTGCAGTTCCTCGTGGCCTGCAGCGAGATGCCCTACGGCGTGTGCGAGTTCGACATCGCCGGGGGCCTGCGCGGCAAGCCGGTGAAGGTGGTGAAGGGGAAAGTAACGGGCCTGCCCATCCCGGCCAACGCCGAAATGGTGATCGAGGGATTCGTGCAGCCCAACAAGCGCAAGCTCGAGGGCCCCTTCGGCGAGTGGACCGGATATTACGGCAGCGACATCCGCGAGGAGCCGGTGCTGGACATCAAGGCCATTTACCACCGCAACGACCCGATCATTCTCGGCTGTCCGCCCCAGCGTCCGCCGGAGGAACAGGCGCGCTACCGCGCGGTCACGCGCTCGGCCCTGATCCGCAAGTACATCGAGCAGGCGGGCGTTCCGGACGTGACCGCGGTCTGGGCCCACGAGGTGGGCGGCTCGCGGCTGCTGCTGGGGGTGTCCATCAAGCAGCGCTATCCGGGACACGTCAAGCAGGCCGGGCACGTGGCCGCGATGTGCCACGCGGGCGCGTACTCGGGCAAGTACGTGATCGTCGTCGACGACGACATCGACGTCAGCAGCCTCGATGATCTGATGTGGGCCATGCTGACGCGCTCGGACCCGGCCACCTCCATCGACATCATCACCAACACCTGGAGCACGCCGCTCGATCCGCGCATCCCGCCGGAGGAAAAGGAAAAAGGCAACAACACCAATTCCCGGGCAATCATCGATGCCTGCCGCCCCTTCCACTGGCGCGACAAATTCGCCAAGGTCAACATGCCCAGCCCTGAGAAGGCGCGCCTGGCGAAGGAGAAATTCGGATATCTTCTCGCCTAACAGGCTGTTGAAAAATGGCGCGCTGTCATTCTGAGGAGCGCAGCGACGAAGAATCTGCTTTTGTAGATTGAGGAGCCCATCCGCTTGACTGCGCAGGCCGAGCCGGCCGCGCCCACGGAAGACGAAATCCGCGACGCGCTGCGATACGTGGTCGATCCCGAAGTGGGATTGAACGTGGTGGACCTCGGCCTGGTGTACGGCATCGAGGTGAGCGCCGAGCGCATCGGCGTGCGCATCACCATGACGACGCCGGCCTGCCCCTTGAGCGACACCATCATGGAATCGGCGCGCGCCGCGATCCGCGCCGCCGCGCCGAAGGTTCCCGACGTCGAAATCGAGCTGGTGTGGGATCCTCCCTGGAATCCGGACATGATGTCGGAAATCGCGCGCGGACACTTCGGTTGGCCGGGAAGCTCAAAGCGCGCGGCGCCGGGATGAACGAGATCAGGCCGGCGCTGAGACTGCCGCTGCTCGCGGCCGGTTTCATCGCCCTCGGTCTGGGCGTCGGCGCCGGGCTCGCGCGCATGGGCTGGACGTTCCCGCTGCCCGACCCGCGGCTCGTTGCCTGGCACGGACCGCTGATGATCGCCGGGTTTTTCGGCACGGTGATCAGCCTGGAGCGCGCCGTCGCGCTTGCCGATCCCCGGGCCTACCTCGCGCCGCTTGCCGCCGCGCTCGGCGCGCTGGCGCTGGTCGCGGCGATGCCTCTTGCCGCAATGCTCCTTTTTGTCGCGGCGGGCCTGGCGCTCCTGGCCGCGTCGATCGCGATCCTTCTGCGCCAGCGGGCGCTGTTTACCCTCACTCTGGTCCTCGGCGCAGCCTGCTGGACAGTGGGAAATCTGCTGTGGCTGGCGGGGTCGGCGATGTCCGCCGCCGTGCCGTGGTGGATCGGGTTTCTGGTGCTCACCATTGCCGGGGAACGGCTCGAGCTGTCCCGGTTCCTGCCGCCTTCGCGAACCGCCCGGGCGGTTTTCGTCGTCATCGTCGCCACAATCCTTGGCGCCCTCGTCGTGTCCCTGTTTTTTCCGCACCCAGGATCGGCGGTGCAGGCGGCGGGATTGCTTGCGCTCGCGCTGTGGCTCGCGCGGCAGGACATCGCGCGCCGCACGGTGCGCGAGCGCGGCCTGACGCGCTTCATCGCAGTGTGCCTGCTCTCGGGGTTTGCGTGGCTCGGCCTGGGTGCGATGATCCTGCTCGCGGACGGGATTTTCGCCATGCCCGGCGCCCGTGACGCGGGCTTGCACGCGATCCTGCTCGGCTTCGTCTTTTCGATGGTGTTCGGCCACGCGCCGATCATCTTTCCGGCGGTGACGCGTGCGGCGATGCCTTACCACTGGAGCTTCTATGTTCCGCTCGTGCTGCTCCAGGCTTCGCTCGCGATACGCATCGCGGGCGATCTTTCCGGGGTCGCCGACTGGCGCCGCCTCGGTGGAATGGCCAATGCGGCGGCCTTGCTGCTGTTCGTGCTCGGGACCCTCGCAGCCGTTGTGCGCGGCAAGCTCGCCGCGCGCGGCATCCGTGCGGGCGATCCTGCCTAGGAAGCTCTGAACAACCCCTGATTTCGTCATTCCCGCGTAAGCGGGAATCCATGAATTTCAGCCGCTTGCTGGATGCCCGCTTACGTGGGCATGACGTTAATCAGAGCTTCCCTAGTTCCTGCGCGCCCTTTTCGGCGGGCTCTGCGTTTTTTCGCCGGCGCTGGGGCGTTGACGTTCGATCAGCTTGAGCATGGTGCCGATCGTGATCGAGCGGAAAGTCGCCTTGGCGATGTCGTCGATTTCGGCCAGCACCACGCCGAGCGCGCGCCCTACGTCGGTCGAACCGGCGGGATCGCGGCCTGCGCCGGTCCGTGCGCCGATGTCCTCGAACAGATCGACCACGTCCATGAGGGTCAAGCGCCTGGCGTTGGCACGGAAGCGGTAGCCGCCGCCGACGCCGCGCGTCGATTCGATGATGTCGGCGCGCACGAGCTCGCGCAGCACCTTGGCCAGATGGTGCGTCGAGACCTTGTACTTTGCCGCGATGTCGGCCGCCGAGATATGACGGCCGGGACTGGCCGCGAATTCGAGCACGCTGTAGAGCGCGAGGCTGGTGCTGATTTGCAGCTTCATCCCGGCGCCTCGCCGAACCGCAACTCCGAGGTTTTCAACGCAGGTCCTTTTCCAGCGGAATGAACGGCGCCGCCATCATGCCCTGGCTGCGGAAGAACGACAGCACCAGGCTGTTGTCGCGCGCGATGAGCGTGCGCACTTCGTCCACGCCGGCGTGGCGAAAGCCCGCGCAAATCGCCTCGAGCAGCCGGGTGCCGATCCCGGCGAGGCGGGCGCCCGGGCGCACGCTGATGCCGAACACCCACCCGCAGGGCGGGGAACCGAATTCCCAGTCACGCACTTCGCCGATGATGAAACCCTGGAGCTCACCGCCGGCCTCGGCCACCAGGAACAGGCGCTGACGGCTGCGGCTGGCGCCGTAACGGTGGAACAGCTCGAACCAGTAGTCGGGTTTCTTTTTCCCGGTGATATCGGCGTCGATCGCGATCACCTGGTCGAGGTCGGCCGCCTCGACCGGGCGTACCCGCAGTTCGGCGAGCGCAGGCGGCGGCTCGGTCATGAGGCGACGCGACCCGGCGCGTTTTCACGGAAACAGTTGATCTGGATCAAAAATGGCATTTAATTACCATATTAGCATCGATCCGTTCCCGGGGAGGCAGATGGGGCGTCAGCTCCTGCCGATGGCGGTCAAATTGAACGGTCACATGAAGCGCCTGGTTTCCTTCGTCGTCAACGGCAGGCAGCGCGAGGATGCCGTGGCCGACAACCTCCTGCTGCTCGATTACCTGCGGGAGGTCGCTGGCCTGACCGGGACCAAGCGCGGCTGCGACGGCGGCGAATGCGGCGCCTGCACGGTGCTCGTCGACGGCGAACCCCGCCTTGCGTGCCTTTCGCTCGCGGCGAGCTGCCAGGGGCGGAGCGTCGAGACCATCGAGGCGCTTGCGACGGGTGGCAGTCTGAGCCGTCTGCAGCGCGCCTTCCACGAGAAACTGGGCACGCAGTGCGGCTATTGCACGCCGGGAATGATCATGGCCGCCGAAGCGCTCCTGCGCCGGAACGCGTCGCCGGCGGAAGCCGATATCCGCGAGGCGCTCTCGGGGAACATCTGCCGCTGCACCGGCTACGTGAAAATCATCGAGTCGGTGCAAGCGGCTTCCAGGCACGAATGAGCGCCGCCGGCACTTCGACGCCCCTCATCGACGGTGTCGAAAAAGTCACCGGTCGCGCGAGATTCACGGCCGACCTGCCTTCACGCGAGGCGCTCGCCGGCCGGATCCTGCGCAGCCCGCTCGCGCACGGGGCGATTCGAGCCATCGACACCGCGCGCGCCCGCGCGCTCCCCGGGGTGCGCGCCGTGATCACCGGCGCGGATTGCGATGTGCCCTACGGCGTCCTGCCGATCGCGCAGAACGAATACCCGCTCGCGCGGGAACGCGTCCGCTATGTCGGCGAGCCGATCGCCGCCGTCGCCGCTGTCGACGACGCCACGGCTCAGGCCGCGCTGGACCTGATCGCGGTACAGATCGAGCCGCTGCCCGCGTACTTTGCCGCGAAAGACGCGCTCGCCGGCGGCTCCACGCTGTTGCACGACAACAAGCCGGGAAACGTCGAGCGCGAAGTCCGGCAGGAGTTCGGCGACGTGGAGGCCGGTTTCAAGGCCGCCGACATGGTGCGCGAGGCGCAATTCCACTACGCCGAGGTGACGCACGCGCAGATGGAGCCCGATTGCTCGCTTGCCGAATACGACGCGGAGCGCGATCGGCTGACGCTGCACTCGACGACGCAGGTGCCGTTCTACGTGCACCTCATGCTCGCGCAGTGCATGAAGATGGACGCGAGCCGCATCCGTGTGGTCAAGCCCTTTGTCGGCGGCGGGTTTGGCCACCGCACCGAGACGCTCAATTTTGAATTGATCGCGGGGCTGCTCGCGCGCGCCGCGCGGGGCGCAGTCAAGCTCGAGTTGTCGCGCGAGGAAACGATGCTCACGCACCGCGGCCGGCCGGAGACCGACGTCCGCATCCGGATGGGCGCGAAGAAGACGGGCGAGCTGACCGCGGTGGATTGCGAAGTGGTTCAGCGCGGGGGCGCCTATGCGGGCTACGGGCTCGTTACGATTCTGTACTCGGGGGCGCTGCTGCATGCGATCTACCGGCTGCCCGCGTCGCGCTATCACGGCTTGCGCGTGTACGCGAACACGCCGCCGTGCGGCGCCATGCGCGGCCACGGGTCGGTCGACGTGCGACATGCATTCGAGTCGCTGCTCGACGAGATGGCTGAGGCGCTCGGCCTGGATCCCATCGAGCTGCGCCGCGCCAACCTGCTCGAGGCGCCGTGCCGCACCGTCAACGATCTGCAGGTGAACTCCTGTGGTCTGGAGGAGTGCCTGCGGCGGGTGGAGGAGGCTTCCGGCTGGCGCGAGCGGCGCGGCAAGCTCGGACGCGGGCGCGGTCTCGGCCTCGCCTGCTCGCACTACCCGAGCGGCGCGGCGAAGCCGGTGCACTGGACCGGGGAGCCCCATGCGGTGGTCAACCTCAGGCTCGATTTCGACGGGGCGGTGGTCGCGCTCACCGGCGCCGCGGATATCGGCCAGGGCTCCTCCACGCTGATCGCGCAGGTCGTGGCGGAGGTATTGGGTCTGGGCCTCGATCGCATGCGCGTGGTCGCGAACGACAGCGCGCTGACCCCCAAGGATAACGGCTCCTATTCCTCGCGGGTGTCGTTCATGGTCGGCAACGCCGCGATCGCCGCCGCGCAGAACCTGAAAAAACTTCTCGTGGAGGCCGCGGCGCGCCGGCTCGAGGTGAGTCCCGGGGACATCGAATGCCTCGGGGAAACCTACCGCGTGGCCGGCACCGACCGCACGCTCGCTTATGCGAGCGTGGTCGCGGCGGCTCTGGAAGAGAGCGGAGCGCTCGGTGCCAAGGGGACCTACTCGACGCCTCCGGAGACCCAGGGCGGAAAATTCCGCGGCGCCGCGGTCGGTTCCAGCGCGGCTTTCTCGTACGCCGCGCAAGTCGTCGAGGTCAGCGTCGACGAGGAGACGGGCATGATCCGCGTCGAGAAGGTCTGGGTCGCGCATGACTGCGGCTTCGCGATCAATCCGCTCGCCGTGGAAGGGCAGGTGCAGGGCTCGGTATGGATGGGCATGGGACAGGCGCTCTGCGAAGAAACGCAATTTCACGAAGGCCGGGCGCTGCGCGCGAACCTTCTGGACTACCGCGTGCCGACGATCGTCGAGTCGCCGCCGATCGAGGTGCACATCGTGGAAAGCCGCGATCCCGGAGGGCCGTTCGGCGCAAAGGAGGCGGGCGAGGGATCGCTTGCGGGATTTCTCGCCGCGCTCACCAATGCCGTTCACGACGCGGTCGGACTGCGCTTGAGCGAGCTGCCGGCGTCACCGGACCGCGTGCTGGAGGCGCTGCAGGCCAGGCGCCGCTCGCAGCGCGTGAAGCAGGCAAGGACGGCGTAATCATGCAGCTCCTCCCGCCATTCAGGCTGGCAAGACCGCGCGATCTGGCGGAGGCGAGCGCGATGCTCGCCGCCGACCCGAGTGCGCGCGTGCTCGCGGGTGGAACCGACCTCGTCGCGGGCCTTCGCGACGGTCTCGCCGCGCCCTCCACGCTCGTCGACCTCGCCGCGATCGAGGAGCTCGCTACGATCGCTTACGACGCTGAGGGTATTTCCATTGGCGCGTGCGTGACGCTCGCGCGGCTCGCCACGGACGTCCGGATCAAGACTTTGTTTCCGGCGATCGCCGAGGCGGCGGCGAGCGTCGCCGGACCCGCGCATCGCAGCGTCGCGACGGTCGGCGGGAATCTGTGCCTGGACACGCGCTGCGTGTTCTACAACCAGAGCGAGGGGTGGCGGCGCGCGAACCGCTACTGCCTCAAGTATCGCGGCGATGTATGTCACGTCGCCCCGCAAGGAAAGAGCTGCGAGGCGGCCTACAGCGGCGATCTGGCGCCGGCGCTGCTCGCCTTCGATGCCGAAGTGGAGCTCGCCGGGGCGGGCGGTTCGCGGCGCATCGCGCTCGCGGACCTGTACGTCGAGGACGGGGCGGCGCACCTCGCGCTGCGCGCGGGGGAGATCGTCGCCGCCGTGCATGTTCCTACCGCCATAGCCTACGTGCGCTCCGGATACCGCAAGGCGCGGGTGCGCGGCGCGATCGATTTTCCGCTCGCCGGCGTCGCCGCGGCCCTGTATCTGGAGGGAGGGGTGCTGAGGTCGCTTCGCATCGCGCTCACTGGGACGAATTCGCGCCCGTTCGCGTTGAAGGGAACCGACGAAATGACCGGAAAGGCGCCCGACGAAACCCTGCTGGCGGCAGTCGGCAAACTGGTTCAGCATCAGGTGCGGCCGCTGCGCACCACCGTGACCGCCGCGAACTACCGGCGCCAGGTGGCGGCCGTCCTTGCACGGCGCCTGGTGCACGAACTGGCGCCGCCCGCCTAGAGGGCTCGCACGACAACGCCCGCCGATCGAAAGGAACGCCATGGACTTTGCGCGCAGTACCTGCCGCCGGTTGCACGAGGAACACGAAGCCGTATTCGAGCTCTTGCGCAGGCTGCAGCGGGCGCTTGTAGATTCGCATGCCGATGCGGCGCCGGATTTTTTCGACCCCGCGTGGAGCGTTCTGTTGCGGGACCTGCGCGGCGGTCTCGAGTTCGAGGTCGCGCGGCACTTCGATTTCGAGGAACACTCGCTGTTCCCGCTTCTCGCCGAAGCCGGCGACGGCGACCTGGTCGAGCTGCTCAACGCGGATCACAAAGTGATCCGCGACGTGACGGCGCCGCTGCTTGAACTCGTCGGCAAGGGCCAGGCGCGAAAACTGGATGCGCCCGGCTGGCATTCCATGAGGCGGCTCGGGCTGGAGCTGTGCGACCGCCTCACCGAGCACGCGCTGAAAGAGGAGCAGGCATTGCTGCCCGCGCTCGAGAGCCTGCTCTCCGAGGATGAAGATCGCGAGCTGTTTGCCGCGTATGCGGGCGGAGAGTCGATGGCAGGCCGGCCGTGAAGAAAGGGATGTCCATGGAAAAGGCGCTCGGAAGCGGGACGGCACCTGTCGAGCTGCGGCGCCTCGCATCCAGCGACTTCGACAGCGCCGTCGCCATCGACGCCGAAATCCTGGGGCGCAGAAGGCGCGCCTATTTCGAGAGGCGATTGCAAGCCGCGCTGAAGGCGCCCGATGATCATGTCCAGTTTGCGGCGACACGGGGCGGCAAGCTCGCGGGCTACGCGCTCGCGCGCCGGATGGCCGGAGAGTTCGGCCGCGCCGAGCCGGCGCTCCGGCTGGAGACTATCGGCGTCTCGCCGGGGCAGCAGGGTCACGGCGTCGGTGCGCGGCTGCTCGGTGAGCTGGAGGGCTGGGCGCTCAAGCACGATATTCGCCAGGTCCGCACCAGCGCGCACTGGCGCAGCCATGCCTTGCTCGGCTTTCTCGATCGTGCCGGTTTCGAACTCGGCAGCAATCACATCATCGACTGCGCGGTGCACCCCGACCGGCTCGGCGACCTGGAAAGCGTCGACGCGGCGGCTCCGCCAGGGCGGCAGGGCGCAGGCGCAGAAGTCGACTACGGCGCTCCCACCGCGAGCGATTTCGAGACGCTCGCACGCGACAGGGCGGAAGTGCGCGGCCTTGCGCCCGGAGATCTCGCCGACATCATCGCCATCGACCGGAGCATTACCGGCCGCAGCCGCGACGGCTACCTGGCCCGTCTGTTCGATGAAGCCTTGAACGACTCGGGGATCCGCGTTTCGCTTGTCGCGAGCCGAGGCATGACCGTGGGTTTCATCATGGCGAAGACGGATTTCGGCGATTTCGGGCGCACCGAGCCCATCGCGGTCATCGATACCATCGGAGTGCACCCCCAATTCGCCGGTGCCGGTATCGGTACCGCCATGCTCTCCCAACTCTTCGTCAATCTGCACGCGCTGCACGTCGAGCGCGTCGAAACGGTCGTCGCACCGGAGAATTTCGATCTGCTCGGGTTCTTTTACAAGGCGGGGTTCTCGCCCAGCCAGCGGCTCGCGCTCGTCAAACGCCTGTCCCAGGAGAAGTAGCGATGAAGCTCGACATCTTCAACCATATCTTCCCCCGGAAATTCTATGACCGCATGCTCGCGGTGCTGCCCGACGGGCGGGACATGAACAAGCGCGTGCGCGCCATCCCTTCGATCGTCGATCTGGACGCGCGCTTTCGCATCATGGATACGTTTGCGGACTATGCGCAGGTGATCTGCCTGCCGCAACCGCCGATCGAGTCGCTGGGTCCGCCGGCGCTCGCAAGCGAGCTGGCGAAAATCGGAAATGACGGGATGGCGGAACTGGTAGCGAAGCACCCGGAACGGTTTCCCGCCTTCATCGCGGGGTTGCCGATGAACGACCCCGAGGGCCTGCTCGAGGAGGCCGAGCGCGCGGTGAAGGAGCTCGGCGCGGTCGGAGTTCAAGTCTTCTCGAATGTGAACGGAGCGCCCCTCACCGCGCCGCAGACGCTGCCCCTGTTCGATCTGATGGCAAAGCTCGATCTGCCCCTTTGGCTGCACCCGGCGCGCGGAGCCGATCGTCCCGACTATACGACCGAGAAAAAGAGCCACTACGAAATCTGGTGGACACTCGGCTGGCCGTACGAGACCAGCGTCGCCATGGCGCACATGGTGTTCGCCGGGCTTTTCGACAGACACCCGAACCTGAAGATCATCGCGCACCATCTCGGCGGGATGATCCCGTTCTTCGAGGGCCGGGTCGGACCGGGCTGGGACCAGCTGGGCACGCGCACCTCCGACGAGGACTACGGCGCGCTGCTCAAGAAGCTCAAGAAGCGCCCGCTGGATTACTTCCGCATGTTCTACGCCGACACCGCGGTCTTCGAATCGACGGCGGCGACCGAATGCGGGCTGAAATTCTTCGGGGCTGACCGCGTCCTGTTTGCCTCCGACGCGCCGTTCGATCCGGAAAAGGGCTCGGCGTACATCCGCTGGACCATCGACATCATCGACCGGCTCGGCATCACGCCGGCAGAGCGCTCGGCGATCTACGAAGGCAACGCGCGGCGGTTGCTCAAGCTGCCGGTGAGCGGGTCGCGCACCGTGAAGGCCGTCTCAAGCGCCGGGCTCAATACTTAGCGTACAGCGTCTTCTCGTAGACCTCGGTGATTCGCGTCCCGTCCCAGACGTAGCAGAAGTGTGGGCCTTGTATGCAATTCGACAGTACAGGCGGCCGAAATACCCCTACACATTCTCCAGCCGGACGGCGCACGCTGTCGTATGCGACGCCGTTGGAGTCGATCGCCTTTAGCTCGCGTCCGAGCGCTTGTCCCGCCGCGTAATTGTCCGGATCGTAGACGTGGGGTAGGTCTTTGCGCCCACGAATGTCGTGGAGCTCGCCGCCGAGGTCGGTGAGATACGTGCGCATATCGAGTTCGATCGGCGGTTCATTCGTTCTCGCGAGAAACTGCTCCCTTTTGCAGCGCGTTTCCTCGATAGCCGTATCAATTGATTCTCCGGCGTAATAGACACCATAGCTTCCGTCGCTGAACCGGCTGCCTTCGGGATTCAAATGCGTGAATGCCGCCATGATAGGCGTGGTTCCGGGCCCCGAAACCCTGTCTCGCGGAGGAACGAGCGAGATTTCTCCTGCTTCCTGTCTCAACCGGGGGTTGGTAAGACTCTCGACGGCGAACACCGCTTCGAGATCCGCAGGGTTTGCTACGCGGTCATAAACGCCTATTGGAGGAAAGCGACTGGGGACGATCCGATAGCACGGTTTCCATACGACCCGCGAGATGGCGGGTGTCACGTCCATCCGCCCCTTTGCGCGTCCAGATATTGCCGAACCAGGTACAGGTCTCCTACTTGACCGGACACCATTCTATCCAGGGCACTGCGTCCCCCGAACAGCGGGGCAGTGTTGGGTTTCTTGATCCATGAATCGGCAGCTTCCGGTCTGGGCAGGAGGACTTGCAACGCCGAGTAAATCCCCAGGATGTAGGAAATTCGTTCCAGCGTGTCCTGAGACAGCACGACTTCCTTGCCCTGCTTCCATCGATAGAAAGAGGATTTCGGCGGACTGCCAAGAAGCTTGATCTGCTCTTTGTTGCTGAGTCCCCACGCATCTGCAATTCGAAATACCGTGCGTAGCGCCGGCGGAGAGACTTTCTTTGCGCTTAATGGTTTCGCGACTTGTAGGACTTTGGCAGCCATGTGAATTGTTCCCATTGGAGACTTATCGAGCATATTAGTCCAATATGGGACAATAGGGAAGCGGCAACTGGGTCAGGGCGACAGCATCAAGCCCGGCGCCACTTCACCAAGCACTGCGTCAACAGCCAGGGATGCTCTGACTAACGTCATGCCCGCGAAAGCGGGCATCCCAGCAAGCGGCTGAAATTCCTGGATTCCCGCTTGCGCGGGAATGACGAAATAGCGTTGATCAGAGCTTCCCCAGGCCTACTCGTGCAACTGCTTGTACTTCTCCAGCAGTGCTTCCGGCGTTTCCTTGAAGTCCGGATTCTCGAAGATGCAGTTCGAAGGGCAGACTAGCTTGCACTGCGGCTCGTCTTCCGCGCCGACGCATTCGGTACAGCGCAGGGCATTGATCACGTAAGGCGTCCCCTTGGTGATCGCCTCGTTGGGGCAGACGGGTATGCACGCGTCGCACTCGGTGCAGTCCTGGTTGATCAATAGTGCCATGGCTTTCTCCTAACGAACTCAGGCGGCGACGCGCGCCTGCAATTGCGCGAGTTTCTCGTGGCGGAAGGCGCCCCACAGCGCCGCGCCGATGGCACCGGCATAGATCGAGTCGGGGTGGTTGACCGCCGTCAAGCCGGTTATTTTCTCCGCGACCAGCTCTTCCTGCAGCGCCGCAAGCAGGCCGATGTCGAGCGCGAGACCGCCGGTGAGCAGCACCGTGCCCTGGGTGATGCCGGTGACTTTCAGGAGCTTCACCAGGCGCGAGGCCATCGAAATGTGGATTCCCTTCAGGATGTCAGGCGTCGGAATTCCGCGCGACACCATGTTGATGACGTCGGTCTCGGCGAGCACGGCGCAGATCGAGCTCACTTTTTCCGGGTTGGCCGAGGTCTTCGACAGCGGGCCGATTTCGTCGAGCGCGACGCCCAGGTAGCGGGCGATGTTCTCCAGGAACTGGCCGCTTCCGGAGGCGCACTGGCTGGTCATCTTGTATTGGAGCACCTTGCCGCGCCCGTCGATGAAGATGGCGCGGCCGTTGAGCGCGCCGATGTCGGCCACGGCGCGCGCGTCCGGCTGCAGGAAAATGCCGCCGCGGGCATGGGTGGTCATCGAATAGAAGTGGCCGGTGGCGAACTTGACGTTTTCGCCTTCGCCGGTGGTGGCCACGTAGTCCACCTCTTCGGGCTTGAGCCCGGCTTCCTTGAGCACCTCGTCGTAACCTTCGCGCGCGAGCTGCATGGGATCGCGCCGGCGTATGCGCTCGACCCGTTTGGCGAGCCACTCCTGCTTTGCGCCCTCCGTCCTGAACAGGGTCGACTTGACGGCGCCGGAGCCGATGTCGATGCCGACGGTCGTAATCATTTCCTCGCCTCCGCGGTCATGCCTTCCTCGATCACCGCGCGCCAGGCGAAAGTCGCGCCGCCGAGCGCTCCGGTGTAGATCGAGTCGGGATTGATGTTGAGCGTCAGCTCGCCGTAGTTCTCCCTGACGAGGTCCTTGAGCGCTTTCACCGCGGCCTCGTTCTTGGCCACGCCGCCGGTGAAGGTGAATTCGTTGCGGATGCCGCCCGAGCGCGCGAGGATCGACATCGCTCGCAGGATGATGGCGCGGTGCAGCCCGGCCATGATGTCCTCGCGCTTGTCGCCGAGGGACAGCCGGTCGCGCAGCTCGGCGCCGGCGAACACGGTGCAGGTCGAGTTGATCTTGATCGTCTTCGTGGACTTCATGGCGAGCGGCCCCAGTTCGTGCAGGCCCATGTTCATCTCGTCGGCGATGTAGCCGAGGTAGCGGCCGCAGCCCGCGGCGCAGCGGTCGTTCATCTGGAAGCTTTCGACGATGCCGTTCGGGTCCACCTGGATCGCCTTGGTGTCCTGGCCGCCGATGTCGAGCACCGTGGCAGTTCCCGGGTACATCATGTGCGCTCCCAGGCCGTGGCACAGGATCTCGGAACGGACGTGCTCCTTGGAAAAGGGCAGCCGCGCGCGGCCGTAACCGGTGCCCACCACGTAAGTTTCTTCGAGAGGGGTGTCGAGCACGCCCTGGATCGGCGCGCGCACGGCGTCCTCGCGGCCCGCGGTTCCCGGCTGCGCCTGGAACGTGCGCTTGAGCGCCGTCAGCAGATGGGGCTTGATCGAATCGCCGTAGACGCGGTTCTCGACCTCGATGATGGAGCGATCGAACACGTTGAGCAGCATGTCGTAGCGCACGCCCGCATCCTTGGCGACGGTCTCCCCGACGGAAAGGTAGCGACTCCCGGCGATGTCCCGGAAGAAATCCGACTTGCGCTTGGCGCCGGGAGCGAACAGCGCCGGCGCCTCGGTCCGCAGGCGCCTGAACACTTCCTCGAGCGCGGCGAGCACGCTGGGCACGGCGTCGCCGAAGCGCGGACCCTCCGCGTTGCGCATGCAGGTGGCCTCGAGGTCGGTCAGTTGTTCCAGGAACTGCTCCAGGCGGAAGGTGCGTTCGAGCTGTCCGATGAAGTCTTCCAGCTGGCCATTGAGCGCGCCGGAGCGCGAGAGCGCTTCGCGGAACAGATGGAAGCGGGCGTTGAGGAGCGCTTCCTGCTTGGCGATCGCCGCGGCCGCGTCGTAGTTGGAGCGCGAATTGGTGATTCCGCGCCCGAGCACGTTGCGCTGCTCGTCGATCACCAGCGCTTTGGTCGTGGTCGAGCCCAGGTCGATGCCGATAAAGCAGCGCATGCGTTTTCCTAGTGGGCCGTCGCGGACACGGCCGCAGCCTGGGAGACCCGCTTCGCCTTGATCATCTGGAAGTAGCTCTCGAGGCGATTCTTGATGTTGGCCGCCGAGAAGTAGCGCGGGTCGACGAGGTCCGACTCGATGAACGCCGCGGGCTTGCCGGTGCGCTTCTCGACCTCGCGCAGGATCAGCAGCTGCCCCGCGGAAAAGCTGTTGCAGCTCTTGATCGAGTTGATCAGGAGCCCGTCGGCCTGGTACTCCTCCATGTACTTGCAGATCATGTCGATCCGCTGGGGAAAGTTGAGATTGGTGTAGCAGCCCAGGCAATACTCGGCGAGCGACTCGATCGGATGCTCCGGATCGTGGCGAAAGCCGAAGTCGTAGGTGCCGCCGACCTTGGCGTACGTCGATGCGACCACCACGGCGCCCTCGTCGTAGAACATCTTCCAGAACTCGCGAAAGCTCGTCCAGTTGGGCGGGCCCTCGACGACCAGCCGGTATTTTTCGTCGGTGAGCTCGCCGTCGGGCGTGATCGGGCCTTTGCCCAGGCGTACTCGCTCGTCGATCTCGCCCCGGAGGACACTGTAAAACTGAGTCGCCTCGCGCGTGCCACGGAAGGCGGTGAAGATCGGGCCGATGTAGTACACCGCGCCGAAGTAGCCGTCGATCGGGGAGGGACGGTGCTTGGCCGATTGCAGCACGTGAACCAGGTCCTCCTCGGCCTTGACCGACTCCTTCATGTACTCGCGCAGGCGGTCGATATCGAACTTGACGCCGGAGACGCGCTCCAGCGCCGGAATCACGGTCTCTTTCAATTGCTTCACCACGTAGTCGCGCATGTTCTTCGAAACCCTGCCGTCGCCCTGGTAGGGGACGTGCAGCATGGTCGCCTCGCAGCCGTACTTCTGCCGGATCAGCTCGAACCACTTCATGAAGGTGAAGCAGCCGGTGTAGGAGAGCAGCAGCAGGTCGGGCTTGGGCAGCGGCTCGCCGGTCGGACCGATCTCGCCGCCCAGCATCATGCCGAGGTCGGACTTGACGTAGGTGCACACGTCCTCGGAATGCCCGTCGCGCTCCGCGTCCATGATGAACTTGCCGGACTTTTTGCGCATGCCGTTCTGGAGCTGGTTCGTCTCCGGGAGACTGCGGGCAAAGTCGAAGCACATCACCAGTTCGTTCAGGTTGCCCGGCACGAAGGTGGCGCAGATCTTTCTTCCCTGATCGTGCGCAATCGCCAGATCGTGATAGTTGCGGTTGATCATCTCCTTCTGCAGCAGCATCGCGTCCTCTTTCTGGATCGGCGCGGCCGGTTTCTTCGAAGGTTGCGGCGGCATCATCTGCACGGTGGTATTCATGCTGCACTCCATAACTTGATCGAATCGGCGAAAGTGCCGGCCTGCTCGCGGATCGGCGCCATCTGGCCGGTGTTCTCCGCGTACTTGAATGCGGTGTAGGGGACCTTGTGGCGGGCGAGCACCGCCTGCAGCATCGGCCGCTCGAGCAGCGCGGGATCGCAGAACGAGGGCGCGGCGAAGATCACGCCTTCGGCGCCGGCTTTCTTCACCGACTGCAGCAGGAACTGGCCCTTTTCCTCCTTGTGCAACTCGTACTTCGAGGCGGTCGTGGCCGAGCGGTGCAGAAACGCCTTCGAAAGGTTCTCGAGGGGATCGCCCTCCATGGGCACCTGATCCAGCAGCCAGCGCAGGACCAGCATGAAGTCGTCGTCCACGATGTAGCAGCCGGCCATTTCGATGGACTTGATCAGCCCGAGCGGCGGCTGCTCGCAGAAGCTGCCGGTCAGCACGATGCGGGCGTTGTCGCGCCTGGGGCGCTCGACGACGTCAGTGGCGGCGATGTACTCGCGCACGAGCGCGGTGTGGGCTTCCGGCGGCAGCACCATACCCGCCCGAGACACGAGGTACACCTCGGAAGTCGGCGCCTGCCAGGGCTTCGCGGCGCGGTAGGCATACAGCTCGCCCATGGCGCGGCGGTTCTCGTTATATACAGCGATCGAGGCGCGCAGGGCCTCGTCGGTAACGGGCTTGCCGGCGAGCTTGCCGAGGTCCTCGCGCAGCAGTTGCATCTCGTGGATGTAGAATTCGCCGCCGATACCGTCCTCGAAGTTCTGCGGCACGTCGAAGTACTTGACGTACTTGTCCTTGAACATGATCTGCCACATCCCGGAAAGATTCCGGATCACGTCGCAGATCGACGGGAACAGCATGCCGTCGAGGCAGTCCAGCCTCCCGGTCAAGCCCATCTCGATGGTGGAGCGGGGAATGCGGCAGATGTAACTCTGGTAGTAGGCGTCGCCCTGGATCACCTCGAGCTGATCGCCGCCCCCGAGGATTCCCACCGGCAGCATGCCCGCGGCATGGACGATCTCCCGCGGCACGTAGACCGGCATGTAACCGATCGCCTTGCGGCCCGGCGCGGCGGCCTTCCATTCCTTCACCGCATTGAAGTGCAGATCCTCGAACAGCGCCTGGCAGCGCGCCACGATTTCCTGGACGGTCTGGCTCATCGGTGCTCCCATTTCGGCGGGCGTTTGGCGAGGAAGGCGGCAAGGCCCTCGTTCGCATCGTGGGTTTGCATCAGGTGGTTGAGGTAAACCCGCTCGACGTGCGCGATGCGCCTCTCGACCTGCGGGACGAAGCTCTCGCGAACGACATCGACTGCCCAGGCGAGCGAGGAGGCGCTTTTCGTCGCGAGGTGCGCGTCGAAGTAGGCGAGGGCCGCGGACTCCGGGTCGTCGGCGACCGCCTGCACTAGGCCCAGCGCCTTCGCTTCCGCGGCGTCGATGGAACGGCCCGAGAACAGCAGGTCTTCGGCCGCCGCCTGGCCGATGCGCAGCGGCAGCAGGCAAGAAGCCGCCGGAGCGAACACGCCCAGCTTGATTTCGGGCTGGCCGAACTTCGCGTCGCGGCTGGCGAAGATGAGGCTGCCGGCGAGGGCGAGCTCGAGTCCCGCGCCGAGGCACTGGCCCTGCACGGCGACAAGAATAGGCCGCGGCCATTCCAGCATGAGCTTCAGGAGTTCATGCAGACTGGAGAGCATCTCCGCGCACTGGGCGGGCAGATGCTCTTCGACGCTGGCGCCGAAGCTGAAGTGCGGACCCTCGGCGTCGAGCAAGGCCGCGCGTATTTGACCCGGCTCCGCGTAGGCGGCAAACGCCTGCGCGAACGAGGCGATCATCGTCGAGTCGAGGATGTTCGCCTTCGGGCGGTCGAGCCGCAACCGCAGTAGCGCCTCGTCGCGGTCGAGCCAGATCTCGACCGGCCCGGTGGCCGCGAGGCCGTGAGTCGGTGAGGCGTTCATTTTCGGTGTCCCGGCTGAATGCGCTCGGTGAGCGCGTCCGACCATCCTTCGCCCCGCGCGATCGCCTGGCGAAGCGCGATGAAGTCCACCTCGCGGTCGTCCTTGGTGCCTTCGTTGAAGGCGCGAAAACCGGCTCGGCCTTCGGTCATCATGTTGAGCGCGAGCCAGGCCCGGTGGTTTTCCTTGTTGCGGTTCCACGCCTCGAGCTTGGGTTTGCGCAGCTCCTCGATGGTCTTCGTGGTGCAGTCGGGGAAGGTGAGCAAGAGCTTCGCGCACATCTCCTCGACCTTGGCATCGAGCATCGTCAGGTCGACCGCGCCCCTGGCCATGAGCGCCTTGCCTTCCCTGGCGGCGTCGCCAGTCTTGAAATCGCCGTAGACGATGCGGCCGAATTCGTCGGAAAAGCGCTGCGTCTCGACCAGCGGATTGGCGACGAACTTGCCGTCCACTTTGAGCGCGGGCGCGATGTCGGCAAGCAATCCCCAGTGATAGGCCTTGTGCGCGGAGAACGGCTCGCACATCACGCAGGCGACCATGGCGCGGTCGGCGCCGATCACGGGCGGCAGGAAATCGGTCGCACCGCCGATCGGGGCCGAGCCGTGCTTCGGACCGGCCTGGCCGAAGCGGGCCAGATCCTGGGCGACCGAAAAGTCGCACGCCATGCCCAGTTCCTGACCGCCGCCGATGCGCATGCCGTTCACGCGGCAGATGACCGGCTTGTCGCAAGCGAGGATAGCCGAAACCATGTCGTTGAAAAGGCGCATGTATTGGCGGTACTCCTGCGGACGGCCCGCGTAATACTCCGCGTATTCCCTGGTATTGCCGCCGGTGCAAAACGCCTTGTCGCCGGCACCGGTGAACACCACGCAATTGACGTCGCGGGCGTTCGACGCGGCGCGAAAGGCCATCACCAGCCCTTTCGCCATTTCCGTGGTGTACGAGTTGTATTGGGCGGCGTTGTCGAGCCAGATCCAGGCGTTGTACAGATGGGGTACGGTCTTGCCGTCGGGCGACATCGCGGGGCGCTTTTCGTAGCGCACGCCCTGGGCGACATAGCCCTCTACAAGGTCGTGACCTTTGAGGACGAACGGCGCAGGGAGGGCGTCCATGGACTCTCCTTCAGATGCGCGGCCTGGAGCCATGCTTCTCCTCCTCTTGTTGACCGTATAATGGTATTACGGTACCATTTTGCCATGATGCCTGTCAAACGCGTTTTTGATTGTGTCCCGTTCGAAGGGGAGGAATTTGCGCTAGATCAAATTCGCTTCGTTCTCCAACCCTAGAATCCAGGGGACAATCGCGATCGGAGGTTCGGATGCATGACAAAGGGGGCACCAGCGTGCCGAGTTTTTCGATCGCGCTCACCGGGAGCGGCGGGGCCGGGGTGATGACCGCCGGGAATATGCTGCTGGAAGCCGCCGCGCAGGCCGGCTGGTACGGCCTGATGGTGCGCTCCAGCGGCCCGCAGATCCGCGGCGGCGAGGCGGCAGCGCTGCTGCGCCTGGCTGCCCGGCCCGTTGATTGTCTCGATGACCGCTTTGACGTGGTCGTCGGGATCGACTGGCAGAACATCCACCGCTTTGCCGACGAGATTCCTCTGGATGCGGGGAGCCTCATGATCGGGGATCCGGATCAGGGGAACCCGCCCGAGGTGTTCACGAAACGCGGCGTGCGCCTGGCGCAGATCCCGTTCAAGCGGATGGCGAAAGCCATTCCCGGGAGCTGGCCCAACATGATCGTGCTCGGGGTCGCGGGCACGCTCGCCGGCTTGTCTGCGGAGATGCTGAAGTCCGTGGTGCGCAATTCCTACAAGAAGGGCGGAGACGGGCTCGTTGCGAGCCTTGCCGCGGTTGACGCCGGCGTCGCCGCGGCGGCGCAGGGGCTGCCCGCAACCCCGCGCCTCGGTTCGCCGGGCCGTATCGGGAAAAAGCCGCGCTGGCTCATCACCGGCAACGAAGCCACGGGCTACGGCGCCGTGCGCGGCGGCGTGCGCTTCGTCGCCGCGTATCCGATCACGCCGGCGACCGAAGTATTGGAGTGGCTCGCGCCGGCGCTGGCCGGCGTCGGCGGTACGCTGGTGCAGGCCGAGGACGAACTCGCGTCGATCAACATGGTCATCGGCGCCTCCTTCGGCGGCGTGCCCTCCCTCACCGCGACGGCAGGGCCCGGACTTTCGCTCATGACCGAAGCGCTCGGCCTGGCGGTGGCGGCGGAAGTGCCCGTGGTGGTGGTGGACGTGATGCGCGGCGGGCCTTCGACGGGGATTCCCGCGAAAAGCGAGCAAAGCGACGTCAACATCGCGCTGAACGGCCTGCACGGGGACGCACCTCGCATCGTCGTCGCGCCCAACTCCATCGCCGACTGCCTTACCGCGACGCAATGGGCGGTGCACTTGGCCGAGAAGCTGCAGGCTCCCGCGATCGTTCTTTCCGATCAGTATTTCGGCCAGACCCGCGCGGTCGTGGACCGGCCTGCCGACGTCAGTTTCATCGGCGAACGCGTGCTGGCGGCGCCGCGCGCCGAGGGCTACAAGCGTTACGCCCTGACCGAATCGTGCGTATCGCCGATGGCAATTCCCGGTACGCCGGGCGTTGCCTACACCGCCGAGGGGCTCGAGCACAACGAGCGCGGCATCCCCTCGAGCCAGTCGGGGGACCACATCGCGCAGCTCGGCAAGCGCGAGGGCAAGCTCCGGCGGCACGACTATGGCGAATATTGGGCCGAGATCGAAGGCGAGGGCGAGTTCGCGGTGGTGACTTTCGGCTCCTGCAGCGGCCCGGTGCGCGAGGCGCTCGCGCGGGCCGCCGCAGAGGGCATCAAGGCGCGGCTGGTGTCGATGCGGCTGCTTTCCCCGGCGCAGCCCGAGCGTCTCGCAAAAGCGCTCGAAGGCGTGAAGCGGGTACTGGTGGTCGAACAGAATCACGGCGCGCAATTCCACCGATACCTGCGCGCCGATTTCGACCTGCCGGGGGAGGTGCACAGCTTCCACCGTGCCGGGCCGCTGCCGATCCGTCCCGACGAAATCCACCGGCAGATCACCGAATGGAGTCGCGCATGACGACAGCCGCTGTGGCCGCGCCGATCACGGCGCAGGCATTCAAAGCAGACTACAAGCCGATCTGGTGCCCGGGCTGCGGCGACTACTCGGTGCTCGCCTCGGTGAACAAGGCGTTTGCGATTCTCGAGCTGCGCCCGGAAAACATCGCCGTCGTCTCCGGCATCGGCTGCTCTTCGCGCATACCGGCCTATACCACCTGCTACGGCTTTCACGGCGTGCACGGCCGCGCGCTTGCCGCGGGGACCGGATTGAAGGTCGCGCGACCCGATCTCACCGTGCTGGTGGCGGGTGGAGACGGCGACGGCTACTCGATCGGCGGCAATCACTTCCTGCATGCCTGCCGCCGCAACGTCGATCTCACTTATGTGGTGATGGACAATCATGTCTACGGTATGACAAAGGGACAGCCTTCGCCGACGACCGAGCCCGACTGGGACTCGAAGCTCTCCCCCGGTGGAACGGGACTGCGCACCTTCCATCCCCTGGTCATCGCGCTCGCGGCCGGCGCCAATTTCATCGCGCGCGCTTTCTCCGGCGACCCGAACGGTACGGCGCAGATCCTGGTCGAAGCGATCCGCACGCCCGGTTTCTCGTTCGTGGAAATTCTCAGCCCGTGCGTGACTTTCCGTCCCGAGCAGCGCGATTGGAAGAGCCAGGTGCGGCCGGCGCCGGTCGCGCCGACCGATGACCCGGCGCGCGCGGCCAGGCGCATCATGACCGACGACGGATTCAACATCGGGGTGCTCTACAAGGGCGCTCGCAAGCCCTACCAGCCGCCCGTCGGCATGGGCGCGAAGCGTCCGGCCGACCTCGAAGCGGAGTTCACGATATGAGCAGGGCAACGGCGACGAAAACACGCGCACGGAAGGCCGGCGGACGCCGGGCGGCAAGCGCCCGGGACCGGAAGAAGCCCGCTGCGATGAAGCCCAATCCCACCGTCCAGGCGGATTTTCTCGCACGCGCCTGGGCCATGGAGGTCGAGGCTGCCGAGCGGTACGCGATGTTTGCGGATGCGATGGACGAGCACAACAATCGCGAGGTGGCGGAGCTGTTCCGCAAGCTCGCCCGCATCGAGCAGCTGCATGCGGACCAGCTTCTGGAGGAAAACCTCTCCAGGCATCCGCCGGTACTGCCGGCCGGGGGTGTGCGGTGGGACGGCGGGGAAGGTCCGGAGACCGGGGCTCCGGGTGAATTGCACTACCGCATGCAGCCCTACCATGCGCTCCAGATCGCACTCGCCTGCGAGAAGCGCGCGAACAAGTTCTTCGCCGATGTCGCCGGCAGCACGAGCGACGCCAAGGTGCGCAAGTTGGCGCGTGAAATGGCAGAGGAAGAGGCCGAGCATGTGCGCCTGATCGAGGATTGGCTCAAGCGGACACCGCCGCCCGACAAGGATTGGGAGCACGACTCGGACCCGCCGGTGGTGTCCGACTGAAGGGAGGGCCCATGGAAGTTCTGCATCCGAAGGGCTGGGCGGCGCCGGTCGGGTACTCGAACGGGATCGCCGCAGGACCCGGCCGCATTGTATTCATTGCGGGCCAGGTCGGGTGGGACGAGCAGCAGAAATTCCGCACTCAGGAGTTCGTGCCGCAGTTCGAGCAGGCGCTGAAGAACGTCCTGGCGGTGCTCGCCGAGGCGGGCGGGGAACCTGAGCACATCTGCCGCATCACCGGATTCTGCTGCGACAAGCAGGGCTACCTCGCGGGGCGCCGGGAATTGGGGGCGATCTGGAAGCGCCACATGGGACGCCATTTTCCCGCCATGAGCATGATCTTCGTGGCCGATTTGCTGGATAGTCCGGGGAAGATCGAGCTCGAGGCGACGGCGGTCGTGCCGGAGCGGGAACGAGAACGAAAATAGGCGCATCCAGAAAACTCGCGAAAAAGAACGTTACGCGTGCCCTTCCTCCACAAGCGGAAGATCCGTTTCTCCCATTGCGACCCGACGGGGATCCTGTACTTTCCGCACGTCTTCGACTTCGTCAACGCCACCGTGGAGGACTGGTTCGAATCCGGCCTCGGAATGCCGTTCCCCGAATTTCACCTGCTCCACCGCCTCGGCAACCCGGTGGTGAGCACCGATTGCGAGTTCATTCACCCGTGCAGGTTCGGCGAGGAGATCACGCTCGAACTCTCCCCGACGCGCATCGGCAACAGCTCGATCGAGATGCGCATCGCCGCAAAAGTTCTCGGCGAGGAGCGCATGCGGCTGCGTCACCGCACGGCGATGATCTCGCTCGATCGCTTTCGCGCGATCGAGATCCCGGCCGAACTGCGCGCGCGGGCCGAAGGTTTCCTCCTGCCGGAGCCGTCGCAGGCACCGGCGCCGCGCGTGCCGGACCTGCCCGGAGCGGCGCCGCCGAATGCTTTCCGTTCCAGGCAGCTGGTGCGGTACTTCCATTGCGATCCGGGCGGGATCGTGTACTTCCCGCGCTTTTTCGACATGTTCAACGTCGCGCTCGAGGACTGGTTCGCCGAAGCGCTCGCGTGCCCCTGGGGCACGGACCTGATCGGCGCGCGCCAGCTGAGCACGATCTCGCTCGCGATCCGCGCCGAGTTCCTGCGCGCGTGCCGACTGGGCGAGGTGCTCGATTTCGATCTCTGGCCGACGCACCTTGGCCGCAGCTCGATCCAGCTCGCGCTTGCGGGCAGCGCGGCCGGCGCGGAGCGGCTGCGCGCGGCCTGGACGATCTGCATGGTCTCCCGCGAAGGGTTCCGTTCGACGCGGATTCCGGATGACCTGCGCGAGCGCATGCAAAGCCTGTTACCGGTCGGGACGTGAATACCGTGGGCGGACCTGAGCCGGGCCTCGCGGTGGGCAGCTCCGACGGCTCCACAGTGGGATGACGGCGCGGCAACCTGGTGTAGTATCCCGGAGACAGCAAAAACCGACAGCCGTACGGGGGGACAGCAGCCATGTATCGCGCCACCAAGAACATCAAGCTTCCGACCACGATCACCGGCTCGCTGCCCCGCCCGAGCTGGTACACCGAGAACCTGGGCACGCGATCCTTCCTCGACGCGATGGTGGGCTCGAGCTTTCGCGAGCAGTATGTCGACGCGGTCTCGGTTTACCTGCGCGAGCAGGAGGCCGCGGGCCTGGACATCGTCACCGACGGCGACGCTCATTTCGACCAGGACGTCGGCGGCCAGAGCTGGACCGCCTACCCGACGCGCCACATGGCGGGCTTCGAACGCGGCAACCCGCGGCCGACGCCCGCCGGCAAGGGCGGCCTGTGGTTCCCGCCGGGCCATATCCTGCACGACTACCTGGAAGCGCGCGTCATGGCGAACATCGTCGGACCGATCGGGCGCGGCGACCTGCAATACACACCGATGTGGAAGACCGCCCAGCGCTTGACCACGAAGCCGGTCAAGGTCGGCACGATAGGGCCCGAGCTCGTCGCGTTCGCGGTCGCCGACCGGCACTACAAGAACATCAAGGACCGCATCTTCGCGATCAGCGATGCCCTCAACGAGGAATTGCACGAGCTTGCCGATGCGGGCTGCGAAGTGATCCAGTTCGAGGAGCCGCAGATCCACCTGCTCGCCGTGCGCAACATCGTCGACGCGGTGATCAACCCCCAGTTCAGCGTCGAGGTGTTCAATCGCACGGTAAAAGGCCTGCGCGCAAAGACCGAGGTGTGGTGCCACAGCTGCTGGGGCAATCCCTCGCAGCAGCGCATGTTCGCCGCCGTGCAGAGCTACAAGCCGGCGCTCGAGTTGTTCAACCAGGTCGATGCCGACGTCATCACCTTCGAATCCTGCAGCGCCGGCGGAATGGATCTCGAGGCGTTCGGCAAGATCATCGCCGACAAGAAGATCGCCATCGGCGTCATCGACCACCACACGCTCCAGGTCGAGCGGCCGGAGGAAATCGCCGATCACATTCGCCGGGCGCTGAAGCATATTCCGGCGGAGCGCCTGGTCATCAGCTCGGATTGCGGCATGGGGCGCGAAGGCATGAGCCGGCGCCACGCCTTCTACAAGATTGTGGCGCTGGTGCAGGGGACCAACATCGTGCGGCGCGAGCTTGGGCTGCCGGAAGCGCAGTGCCTGGCTGCCGACGAGCGCTATTCGCTGGTCGTGCCGCCCAAGTGAGCCGCCTTGCGGTTCCAGTGGGATCGGCTGTCGAGAGCGCACACCGATCAGGAGAGCCATCATAAAAAAAGAGTTGGAAGAGCGCCTCGTCATCCGCGAGCTGGTCGAGAACTGGGCGCTCTGGCGCGATGCCATGATGTGGGACCGGTTCCGCACGGTCTGGCACCCGGAAGGGCAGATGTGGGCCACCTGGTTCCAGGGTTCCTACGAGGAATTCATCCGGGTGAACAAGGAGGGTTACGCGCGCGGAGTGCGCATCCATCACATGCTCGGCGGGTCCTCGATCGACATCAGGGGCAAGCGCGCCATCGCACAAACCAAGATGACGATCTCGCAGCGCGCGCCGGTCGAGGGCGTCGTGTGCGACGTCGTCTGTACGGGCCGTTTCTACGACTTCCTGGAGAAGCGCAAGGCTCGCTGGGGCCTGGTGCTGCGCAGGCTCTTTTACGAGAAGGACAGGCTCGATCCGGTCGATCCCGCGGCGACCCTCGAGCTCGACGCCGAATTGCTCGCGCGCTTTCCCGTCGGCTACCGCCACCTCGCCTATCTGCAAACCAAGATCGGCTACAAAGTGAAGGACGACATGCCGGGCCTCGACGGGCCGCAAGCCGAAGCGCTTTATGCACGCGGCGCGGCATGGCTGAAGGGCAAGCCACTCTGATCCGAAAGGGGAGAAGACATGTCGTTCGCCGACAAATTCAATCTGTTGAACGAGTTCAACATCCTGCGCATCATCTGCGGGGCGTTCTTGATTCCACATATTTACGCCAAGTTCTACGTTCCCGAGGCGCTCGGCTTTTTCGTTGCGGCCAAGTTCAAGCCACCGAAGTTTTGGCTTTACGTCTCGTGCGTCATCGAGATTGTGCTTGCGATCGGCTTGATTCTCGGCGTCTACACGACGTACGTCGGCTGGATCGCGGCGATCCATCTCGGCGTCGCCGCTGTCGCCGTCTATCGCGTGACCGGCGGGAAGTGGCTCTGGAACATAGGCGGATACGAGTATTGCCTCTTCTGGGCGATCTGCTGCGCCGTCGTGGCGATGCACGGATGACCACCGGGCCCGCGGCGCAGACACCGGCAACGGACGACTCCGGAGTGAAAACATGATCAACGCGGCCATCGTCGGACTCGGCTGGTGGGGCAAGACGCTGGTGGAATCGGCGCAGGGGAGCGACGCCATCCGCTTTGTGGGAGCCGCAACGCGGACAGTTTCACCCGAGGTCAAGTCGTTCGCCGACACCCACAAACTGCGGCTCGCCGAGAGCTTCGAGGCGCTGCTGGCCGATCCGAAGATCGACGCCGTGGTGCTCGCCACGCCGCATTCCCTTCACGCGCAACAGGTGATCGCGGCAGCGGGCAGGGGAAAGCACGTTTTCTGCGAAAAGCCGTTCACGCTCACCAAGAAGGACGCCGATGCGGCGGTGGCCGCCGCGCGCAAAGCCGGCGTCACGCTCGGCCTTGGTTACAATCGCCGCTTCCATCCGGAAATGGCGAAGCTGCGCGAACGCATCCGTTCGGGCGGCCTCGGCGCCATCATGCATGTCGAAGCGACGATGACCTTTCCCAATGCCTTGCTGCTCAAGCCCACGCAGTGGCGCGCGCACAGGAGCGAGACGCCCTGCGGCGGCCTCACGCCGATGGGCGTCCACGCCGTCGACGCCATGATCGATCTGTGCGGCGCGATCGACCGGGTGTTTTGCCAGAGCTTCCGCCGTGCCGTCGAGATCGATGCCGACGACACCACGTCGATCCTGTTCCGCATGAAGGACGGGATGTCGGGCTATCTCGGAACCATGACGGCGACCGGGCCCGGGTTCAGTTTCCAGGTGTTCGGCTCCAAGGGCTGGGTGCGGCTCGAAGGCATGACCCACGTCGCCGGCGCCTCCTCGGAAGAACGGCGCATGCGTCTGTTCGGCGCCTGCAAGTTTCAGCCGGCCAAGGGCGAAGCCGAAGTCTGGCAGGCGGCCAGAGAGGACGTCGGCCGCGCCTCGCTCGAGGCGTTCGCCCGGGCCGCCGAAGGCGGTCCGGCTTATCTCATCCCGGTGGAGCAGATGATCCACGGCGCCGCGGTCACCGAAGCGATCGTGCGTTCGGCCTCGAGCGGAAAGCTCGAGAACGTCGCCTGAGGTATTCGTAACCGTCCTCGAGCAAGCGAAAATATGGATCTCGGCAACGGTCTGGGTCATCTGACCTATTCGACTCTCGTCCACCCCGGCGATACCTGGGAGGAAATGTGGACGAGCCTCGTCACCTACGTTCCCAGGGTGAAAGCCCGCGTCGCGCCTCGCGTGCCCTTCGGCGTGTCGCTGCGGCTGTCGGCGAAATCGGCGGAGACCCTTGCCAACAGTCGCGCCGAACGCGACAAGCTCAAGAAGTTTCTCGCCGACAACGACATGTACCTCTATACCGTGAACGCCTTTCCGTACGGGCCGTTCAAGAACCAGATCGTCAAGGAGCAGGTCTACGAGCCCGACTGGCGCTCCGAGGAGCGCGCGCGCTACACCATCAACGTCGCCGACGTGCTCGCCGATGTGGTGCCCGAGGGAATTTCGCCGTCGATCCAGAGCGCACCGCTCGGCTTCAAGCCGCGCGTGACCGGCCCCGACGTGATTGCGAGCTACACCGAGCACGTGTTGCGCGTGGCCGCCCACCTGGTCGCGCTCGCCGAGCGCACCGGGCGGACCGTAACGCTCGCGCTCGAGCCGGAGCCTTATTGCTTTCTCGAGACCACCGACGAGACGGTGGCTTATTTTACGAACCACCTCTATTCGGGAGCCGCCGCGACGAGGCTCGCGAAGCTCGCCGGCATTCCGATCTCGGAAGCGCACGTCGCGCTACGCCGGCACGTTGGCGTGGTCTTCGACATCTGCCATCAGGCGGTCGTATACGAGAACATCGCCGAATCGCTGCAAAAGCTCGTCGATGCCGGGATTCCGATCTTCAAGCTGCAGGAAGCGGCGGCGATGCGGGTTCCGGAGGTCACGCAGAAGATCGTCGATACGCTCGCGCGTTATGCCAAGACGATCTACCTCACCCAGACGGTGGAGAGGAAGGAGGGCAAGCTCACGCGCTTCCTCAACCTGGAGGACGCTTTCAAGGCCTGGCACGCGAACCCCGGGCCGCGCGAATGGCGCACCCACTTTCACGTTCCGGTCTTTCTCGACAATCTGGGGGAATTGGGCACGACGCGTTTTGCGATCGAGGATGCGCTCAAGTTCCACAAGGCGAACCCGCTCTCGCGGCAGCTCGAAATCGAAACCTATACCTGGGACGTGCTGCCCGAACATCTGAAGACCGGCGACATCGTCGATTACGTCACCCGCGAGATCGAATGGGTTCGCGGCCAGCTCGCTTCCTGAAGGAAAAACCATGAAGGTCGGATTCATCGGCGCCGGGCGGATGGGCCAGGCGATGGCCCGCCGCCTTATCGAGGCGGGCCACGATCTCGCCGTTTTCAATCGCACTCCCGGGAAGATCGGGGCGCTGGTCGACGCCGGCGCCAAGGCGATGGCTTCGCTCGCGCAGGCGGCGCGCTACGGCGAAGCGGTGTTCACCATGCTCGCCGACGACGCGGCGCTCGAAGATGTCGCCGGGCAGAAAGGCGGATTGCTCGAATCGCTCCCGCAGGGTGGCGTGCATATCTGCTCGGGCACGCACGGCATCGGCGTCATTCGCAAGCTCAAGGCGGCGCATTCCGCACGCGGCCAGATCCTCGTTGCCGCTCCCATGCTCGGCCGCCCCGAGATGGTGACCTCCGGCCAGGCCGGCATGGTGATCGCAGGGCCGGCCGAGGCTCTGCGGCGCTGCGCGCCGTTGTTCGCGGCGATCGCCCGGCGCAGCTTCGAGGCCGGCGCCGATCCGGAGGCGGCGACCGCGATCAAGATCGCCAACAATTTCGTCCTCGGTTGCGCGATCGAAGCGATGGGAGAGGGCTTCTCCCTGGTCCGGAAGTACGGCGTCCTCCCCCAGGTGCTCAACGATGTGATGACCGACGGTCTGTTCGCATGCGCCGCGTACAAGGTCTACGGCAAGATCATTGTGGACGAAACCTACGATCGCGTCGGCCAGATGGCCGCACTCGGACTCAAGGATGCGAATCTCGCGCTCGCCGCCGGCGAAGCGGTCGGCGTCCCGCTGCCGAGCTGCAATGTCTGGCGCGACCGCCTGGTGGGCGCCGTCGCTCACGGCGACGGGGGCAAGGACTGGGCGGTGATGGCGCTGGAACAGGCGCGCGCGAGCGGGCTGGCGTGAAGACCGCGCGTTGGGCGGGGGCTGACGTCGAGCCAGTCCGGCAAGATCGGGTGTATCGCGGTGCGGCGGAAGGAAAGCCAGTGGCAGTGGAACGGATCTATCTTGCGCGGCACGGCCAGAGCGAATCGAACCGCGAACGGCGGCTGTGCGGCCAGCAGGACCCCGCCTTGTCGGAGGTGGGGTTGCGGCAGAGCCATCAGCTGGCCCGCGTGCTCGCCGATGTGCCGCTTGCCGCAGTATTCAGCAGCACGCTGCGGCGGACCGTGCAGACGGCCGCCCCCACCGCCGCCGCGCACGGGGTGACCGTGACCGCACTGCCGGGCCTGGCCGAACTGTCGCTCGGCATGCTGGAGGGCCGCTTCCGCGACGAGCGCGATCCCGAGGCGCAGGCGCTGTGGCAGCAGCGCAAGGCGGACCCGGCGCGCTTCCGCCCGCCGGGCGGAGAGACCTTCGACGAGCTGGCGGCGCGCGCGCTGGCCGCGCTGGACCACGTGCTGGGCAGCGCGCCGGCGGGCGCGGCATTGATCGTCGGCCATCGCGAAACCAACCGCGCGCTGCTCAAGGGCCTGCTCGGCTGGAGCACCGAGCGCGTGCTGAAGGAGAAGCTGCGCAACCACTTCGTCTACGAGATCGATGTCGCCGCGCGCACCGTGCTGCGCACGGTCTCGCTGCGCGAGGAGGATGCCGGCGCCGTGTACGACGGATTCCGCACCTGACG